>Ga0181568_10000424_pt1 | contig 37273 bp, 36 predicted proteins | sample 101ome_20_FD_133758 | JGI IMG/M metagenome (GOLD analysis project Ga0181568, IMG submission 133758) | Coastal salt marsh microbial communities from the Groves Creek Marsh, Skidaway Island, Georgia - 101404AT metaG (megahit assembly) | ecosystem: Environmental > Aquatic > Marine > Intertidal...
AAGCATGATGCAGACAGTGAGCTTTCCGGCCTGGCTTCTCTCGCTGAAGCCGGGCCGAAAGAGCTGTCTTTCTTTTCCAATATAAAGCTAAAAGATGAGCTTACGGAAACGCGGGCTGCCGCCGTTTTGGTGAAAGCAGAGCACGCGGAGTTTGTGCCCGCCGGCTGTCTCGCCTTGCTGTGCGACGACCCCTATCGCAGCATGGCCGAGGCGACCAAATTGTTTTTCCCCGAGGCAGCACAAAGCCGTCCGCCAAATGCGATGCAGGGCGCTACTGAAAATATTCATCCCGATGTGGTGCTGGGCGATAATGTTACTTTAGAGCCGAATGTGGTTATCGGTGCGGGCGCTGAGATTGGCGATGGCAGCTATATCGGTACCAATGCCAATATCGGCCATGGCGTGGTGCTGGGGCGCAATTGCACGGTGGGTGCCAATGCCACTATCTCCTATGCCATGCTGGGTGACCGCGTCATTGTTCATGGTGGTGCCAATATAGGCTGCGACGGTTTCGGCTTTGCGCCGGGTGAGAGCCACGTGAAAATTCCGCAAATTGGCCGCGTTATTTTGCAGGCTGATGTGGAAATCGGCGGCAATACGGTGATTGACCGAGGCGCTTTGGGGGACACGGTTATTGGCGAAGGCAGCAAGCTCGATAATTTGGTGCATATTGCTCATAATGTGCAAATGGGGCGTCATTGTTTCATTACCGCAACATGCGCTATAGCGGGCAGCTCAACCCTTGGCGATTATGTGCAAATGGGTGGTGGTGCAAAAGTGACCGGCCATGTTGAAATTGGTGATAATTGCGTCATTTCAGCCAATTCTACCGTTTTGCGCTCCTTTCCCGATGACAGCAAGATTGCCGGCTCTCCGGCGCGCTTGCGCAGCGAGCTTTATCGCGATCAGGCCTTTATTTCGCGTTTGCGAAAAAAAGCGCAAGACGATGAAGAAGCGTAATAATCGGTTACAATCCTTTATTTGCGGCCCTATGAGACTGGCTTTAACAAGCCTTTATGGGTAATGTTCACAAATCTGCGATTGTTGAAGATAGCGTAAAACTTGGCGCTGACGTTACTATTGGCCCGTTTTGTTGCGTGACCGGCAATGTCACTTTGGGTGATGGCGTGAATCTCGAAAGTCATGTTGTCGTTACCGGCAATACGACGATTGGTGAAGAAACGCATATTTATCCATTCGCTTCAATCGGCCATATCCCGCAAGATTTGAAATTCGGCAATGAAGATGTGTCGCTGGAAATCGGTGCGCGCAACCGTATACGCGAGCATGTGACGATGAACCCGGGCACAGAAGGCGGCGGTGGGCTGACCAAGGTCGGCAATGACGGCCTGTTTATGATGGGCTCCCATGTGGCGCATGATTGCATGGTCGGCGACAATGTTATCCTCGCCAATAATGCCACTTTGGGCGGGCATGTGACGGTCGGTGATTTTGCCATTTTGGGCGGCTTGGTCGGCGTGCATCAATTCTGCCGCATAGGCGCACACGCCTTTATCGGCGCGGGCAGTCTGGTGGTTGAAGACGTTATTCCTTTTGGAGCGGCAACCGGCAATCGCGCTGAGCTTTCCGGCCTTAACCTGGTTGGCCTTAAGCGGCGCAATTTTGATCGTGCTGAAATCAATGCGTTACGGGCTCTGCATAAGTCGCTTTTCGTTGAAAGCAATGGCGCACTGATGACACGGCTGGCCAAAGCCGCCAAAGAACATGGCGACAGCGTCTGCGTTCAACAGGTTGTCGAGTTCATGCGTGTTGAACAAAATCGGGGCTATTGCACCCCGCGTAATAAATAATCATGTCACCATCACAACCAGATAAGCCGCTGGGGTTGATTGCCGGTTCCGGCGCGCTGCCGCTACAAGTGGCCAAGGCGCAGAACGGCGCGGTGTTTGTCGTTGCGCTTGAAGGCGAGGCCGATGAAACCCTGCTGCAATATCCGCATATTGTCTCGCCGATTGGTCGCATGAAGGCTGCTGCCGATGCTTTGTTGGACGCCGGTTGCGCGGAGATGGTGATTATTGGCGGCATTCAAAGACCGAATATTGAAAAGCTTGAATTTGATGAAGGTGGGCAATGGTTTCTTGAGCAGGTTATGTCGGGCGCGCATGAAGGCGACGACCAATTGCTTAAAGTGATTATTGCCTATTTTGAAATGCGCGGCCTGACCGTATGCGCGGCGCAAGATTACCTCGGCGACCAAACCGGCAAGTCGGGGCCCCAAACCGGCCATGATTATGTTGCCCATCAGTCGGATATTGACCGCGCCATTGAGGTCGCTCGAGTAATGGGGGCACAGGATATAGGGCAAAGCGTAGCCGTCGGCCGCCGATTGGTGCTGGCTGTTGAAGGGCCGGAAGGCACGGACGGCATGCTGCAACGTTTGCGTGACTTATCGCCGGAATTTCTGGGCACGGCAGATGCGCGTAGCGGCGTGTTGGCGAAATTGCCGAAACCACAGCAAGACCGCCGTGTTGATATTCCCGCCATCGGCCGACGCACGGTTGAACTGGCCGCTGCGGCCCAGCTTGCCGGTATAGTGTTTGAAGCGGGCGGCACATTATTTGATGATTTTGAAGCTGTGGTCGCACTGGCCGAGAACAACGGTTTGTTTCTCTTGGGGCTAGAGAGACAAAGCTGATGCCTGCCCATGTGATGATTATTGCCGGTGAAACCTCAGGTGATGCGCTTGGGGCTGATTTGATGCAGGCTTTGCGCCGTCGCCAAAGCGATGTGATGGTTACCGGCATTGGTGGGCCAAAAATGAGCGGCGAGGGGCTGGCCTCAATTTTTCCGATGTCAGAAATCGCCCTTATGGGGCTGAAGGAAATTTTGCCGCGTCTGCCGCAATTGTTTAAGCGCGTTGACGAGGCCGTGGAACATGCCTTGGCTACCGAACCCGATGTCATGGTGTTGATAGACAGCCCCGAGTTCAATCATCGCGTCGCCAAGCGGGTAAAGGCCAAACGCCCTGAAGCCAAAATTATTTGTTATGTCGCGCCGCATGTGTGGGCATGGCGGCGTGGGCGTGCGCGCAAAATGAAAAAATATTTTGATGCCGTTATGGCATTTCTCCCGTTTGAGCCGGAAGTCTTCGCAACCAATGATGGCCCGCCCTGTCATTTTGTCGGTCATCCGATTGTTGACCGGTTAGAAGAGTTGGAGCCGCTGCCCGATTTCAAAAAGAAATATCGTTTGAAAGCTGACGATGTGCCGCTCGCTATTTTGCCGGGCAGCCGCATAAGTGAGGTTAATGAATTGGTGCCGGTGTTCGGACAAGTACTGCGCCGCTTGGATGGGCGTATTGACAATCTACGCCCTATCATTCCATTGGTGCCGCATATGGCCGATAGGGTGCGTGAAATGACGGCGCATTGGCCGAACAAGCCGATTTATATTGAGAATGAGGCTGACAAATTTGCCGCTTTCCAAGCCTCGCGCGCCGCGCTGGCGTCATCGGGCACAGCGACAATGGAATTGGCGCTATGCGGCTTGCCGACAGTGGTCGCCTATAATATGGGGCTGATGGGCGACTTACTGGTGCGTATCATGCCGGTGCCGTCAGTGGTGCTGGTCAATCTCATTCTCGATGCGCCGGCCATGCCGGAGTTTCTGCAAGAGCGCTGTGACGCGGCGGAAATCGCGCCGGTGCTGTTGCGCATGCTCGAAGACGATGATGTTAACAACCATTATCGCGACAAGCTTGGCGGTTTTCGTGCCGCCATGCGGCAAGCAGGCGAGAAACCTGCTGGCCGCGCTGCCGCGCTGACATTGTCTATGATTTAAGGCTCGGATTTAGCGCTTATTGATGTCGACATAATCGCGTGGGCCGGCGCCAATATAAAGCTGGCGCGGACGACCGATACGCTGACTTGGGTCTTCAATCATTTCATTCCATTGTGCAATCCAGCCGACCGTGCGCGCCAGGGCGAACAGAACGGTGAACATGGAGGTCGGGAAGCCCATCGCTTTCAGCGTAATGCCGGAATAGAAATCAATATTCGGATAAAGCTTCTTCTCGACGAAATACTCATCATTGAGCGCGATTTTTTCAAGCTCCATGGCGACGTCAAGCAGCGGGTCATCTTTAATGCCCAACTCGCCCAGCACTTCATGGCAAGTTTTCTGCATGACGCGGGCGCGGGGATCATAATTTTTATACACGCGGTGACCAAAGCCCATCAGGCGGAACGGATCGTCCTTGTCTTTGGCGCGCGCCACAAACTCGGGAATACGGTCAACCGAACCGATTTCGGCGAGCATATCCAAGGCTGCTTCATTGGCACCACCATGGCTTGGCCCCCACAGGCAAGCAATACCGGCAGCAACACAAGCAAATGGGTTGGCACCTGATGAACCGGCCAAACGCACGGTTGAGGTCGAGGCGTTTTGCTCGTGGTCGGCATGCAAAATAAAGATGCGGTCCATAGCGCGCGCCAGCACCGGGCTGATGTTCTTTTCTTCACACGGCACGGAAAAGCACATATGCAAGAAGTTTGACGCATAATCCAAATCATTGCGCGGATATACGAAAGGCTGGCCAATCGAATATTTATAAGCCATTGCGGCAATGGTCGGGATTTTGGCAATCAGGCGGCGGCTGGCAATGCGGCGCTGCTCTTCATCATTAATATCGGTGCTGTCATGGTAGAAAGCGGACAGCGCGCCGACCACACCGACCATAATGGCCATCGGGTGCGCGTCTCGACGGAAACCGTGGAAGAAACGGTTCATTTGTTCATGCAGCATGGTGTGCTGGGTAATGGCTGTTTCAAACTCTTCGAGTTCAGAAGCACTTGGCAATTCGCCATTCAGCAGCAAATAGCACGTCTCGATAAAGCTGCCCTTATCGGCCAGCTGTTCAATCGGATAGCCGCGATGCAGCAAAGTGCCTTCTTCGCCATCAATAAAGGTGATGGTGGATTTACAGCTTGCGGTCGACGTAAATCCGGGGTCATAGGTGAATTGTCCGCTTTGGCCGTATAGCGTCGATACATCAATAACGCTCGGGCCCACGGTTCCCTCATGTATTTCGAATTCATAATCTTTACCGAGGCTGGCGAGTTTAGCGTTATCGTCGCTCATCTTGTGGGCTCCTTATTGACTGCAGGACTAATTGGGGCTGTCTTAGCATAAAAAAACAAGCCAAGCCAGCGCCAGCGGCCAGTTTTAGCGGATTTATGCGCCGATTTTGTCGTTCAAACGCTGTAACGCTTCGTTTTTGCCAAGTAATGCCAGAACGTCAAAAATACCCGGTGATTGGCTGCTGCCAACAAGAGAAGCGCGGAAAGCAGGGGCCAATTTGCCCATTTTCAACTCATTATCGTCCATATAGGCCTTGATTACGGCCTCGATTTCAGCGCTCGTCCAACTGTCGAGAGCTTCCAGAGCGGTTGCAAGGGCCTGTAAATGTGGGCGTGTTTCTTCATTGAGGTGCTTTTGCAGCTTTTCATCGACAATAATCGGCCGTTGCGCCGCCAAAAAGGCGGCATCGGCGGCGATATCGAGCAAACGGGTGGCGCGCGTCTTCAAAAGCGGCATGGCCGCCGTTAATTGTGTTTCGAAATCGGCCAGCCCCGGATTGAGCGCGATTGCTTCGGCAACCAGCGCCGCATCGTCGGCCATATTGAGATGCTGCGCGTTTACATTATCGAGTTTTTCCGTATCGAAACGCGCCGGTGATTTACCAATCGCTTCCAGACCGAACCAGTCAATCAACTGCGTGGTGCTGAACACTTCATCATCGCCGTGGCTCCAGCCGAGGCGTGCCAAATAATTGCGCATCGCTTCCGGCAGATAGCCCATATCGCGATAGGCTTCGACACCGAGCGCGCCGTGACGCTTTGACAGTTTGGCGCCGTCCGCCCCGTGAATGAGCGGTATATGCGCAAATTGCGGCACATCCCAGCCGAGCGCGGCATAGATTTGCGCTTGCCGCGCCGCATTGGTCATATGGTCATCGCCGCGAATAATATGCGTAACCGCCATATCATGGTCATCAACCACGACGGACAGCATATAGGTCGGCGTGCCGTCAGAGCGCAGCAAAATCAAATCATCAAATTGGTCATTGGCGGTGGCAATGCGGCCTTGCACAAGATCGTCAATCACCGTTTCACCGCTTTGCGGCGCTTTGAAGCGCACCACAAAGGGCGTATTGGCGGGTGCGTCTGACGCTACGCGGTCACGCCATGTGCCGTCATAGCGCGGCGGCTTGCCTTCGACGCGGGCTTTTTCGCGCATCGCCTCAACTTCTTCAGCGGTGCAAAAACATTTATAGGCATGGCCATCGGCCAATAATTGCTCGGCAATGGCAATATGGCGCGGCGCATTGGCGTGCTGATAAATCGGCGCATCATCGGCATCAAGGCCGAGCCAGCTCATGCCGTCGAGAATGGCGTCAATCGCTTCCTGCGTCGAGCGGGCGCGATCAGTATCCTCAATACGCAAAAGAAATGTGCCGCCGTGATGACGGGCAAATGCCCAGTTAAACAGTGCCGTGCGTGCGCCGCCAATATGCAAAAAACCGGTGGGTGAAGGGGCAAAGCGGGTTACGGGTTTGGCGTCGGTCATGGTCATCCTGTATCGCGCATGGCGTGTAAAATCATAGAAACTCCCCAACCCGTCGCTGGCGTTCAGGTTGGGATTGCCTCACTTTCTTAGCTGATACCACAAATTGCGGCAGCGCATCAGTAAAAACAGATTATGGCAGCGTGATTAGTATTTGCGCATCAGGCCCACAAGGCGACCTTGCACCCGCACTTGGTCTGAACGGAAAATACGTGTTTCATAAGCCGGATTGGCCGCTTCCAGCGCAATCATTTCGCCTTTGCGGCGCAAGCGCTTCAGCGTTGCCTCATGGCCTTCAACCAGCGCAACGACAATCTCGCCATTATCGGCTGTGGCACCACTTTGAATAATCGCCGTGTCACCATCAAAAATACCGGCATCAATCATTGAATCGCCATGCACTTCCAAAGCGTAGTGATCGCCGGAGCGCATCATTTCAATCGGCACAGAAATTTGATTGACCTCTTCTTGCAACGCTTCAATCGGCGTACCGGCGGCGATGCGACCCATTACGGAAACCGTGACCGCATTATCATCATTGGCCGCTTGCGGGGCGTTAGCCGCTGAAGGCGCGTGGCGCGTCGGCGCAGACATGCTGCTGGCCATCGTGTCGGGCAGTTTCACCACTTCCAGCGCACGCGCACGATGGGCGAGGCGCTTGATAAAGCCGCGCTCTTCCAAAGCGGTGATAAGGCGGTGAATGCCTGACTTGGATTTCAGATTAAGCGCTTCCTTCATTTCATCAAAACTGGGAGAGACACCTGTCTCTTTCAGACGCTCATTGATAAACAGCAAAAGTTCGTATTGCTTTTTGGTGAGCATGGTTCCCTCCAGTAAGAACGAATCGCTAACTCTCATGTTCTACTTTTATTCGTTTTTTGCTGCAATAGCGTTTTTTATGATTCGATAAGTTTTTTTGTAGCCGCTTCGACATCGTCTTGGCGCATTAAACTTTCACCGACCAAAAAGGCGGGAATACCGTCAGCCATTAAATCGCGCATATCATTATCCGAAGCAATGCCGCTTTCGCTGACCAGCAAAATATCGTCAGGTGTTTGCGCCATCAGCGCGCGGGTGGTGTCCAGCGTGGTCTCAAATGTCCGTAAATCACGATTATTAATTCCGAGCAATTTCGGTTTCAGCGTCAAGGCGCGTTCCAACTCATCGGCATCATGCACTTCAAACAGCGTATCCATGCCGAACTGTGTCGCCGCTGCATAAAGCTCCTGCGCCTGCGTGTCACTTACTGCCGCCATGATGATGAGAATGGCGTCGCCACCCCAGCTGCGCGCTTCGGCCACTTGATATGTGTCATACATGAAATCTTTGCGCAGTACGGGCAGGGCGCAAGCCGCACGCGCCGCGACCAGATATTCGGGCGCGCCTTGAAAGCTTGGCGCATCAGTGAGAACCGATAAACAGGCCGCACCGCCTTGCGCATAGGCTTGTGCAATCAGCGGTGGGTTGAAGTCTTCACGAATAAGCCCTTTAGAGGGCGAGGCCTTTTTTATCTCGGCAATTAAAGCGGCTTGACCGGCATCGCGCTTGGCTTCCAATGCGCGCAAAAACCCACGCGGTGCATCGGCAGCTTTTGCCGCCTCTTCAACATCAGCCAGAGGAAGCGCCGCTTTTGCAGCGGCTATTTCGTCCAGCTTATAGGCGGTAATTTTGGTGAGAATGTCGCTCATGCATCGGCCAGTTTTTGTGTTGTGGCGACCAGATTGGCCAGCACCGCTTTTGCGCCGCCATCATCAATGGCGAGCGCCGCCATTTCAGCGCCTTCTTTCAGATTGTCAGCCTTGTTGCACACCATCAGCGCGGCGGCCGTATTGAGCAAAACAATATCGCGATAGGCACCGGCCTCGCCATCAAGCAGGGCGGTCATGGCGGCAGCGTTTTCGTCCGGCGTGCCGCCCGCCAAATCTTCCGGCTTGGCGCGGGCTAGTCCGGCGTCTTCCGGCGTCACTTCAAATACCCTGATTTCGCCCTTGCGCAATTCTGCGACCGTGCTCGGGCCGGTGGTTGTCAATTCGTCCATGCCGTCAGAGCCGTGCACCACCCAAGCGCGCTCAGAGCCGAGTTTCTTCAAAACATTGGCCAGCGGCTCAACCCATTCTGTGGCAAACACACCGAGCAATTGCCGGTTGGCACCGGCCGGATTGGAAAGCGGGCCGAGCAGATTGAAAATGGTGCGGAAACCCAATTCTTGTCGCGACGGGCCGACATGGCGCATGGCTGAATGGTGATTGGGGGCAAACAAAAAGCCGATGCCGACATCATTAATGCATTGCTCCAGCGCGGCGGGTGACAATGCCAATTTCACACCAAGCGATTCCAAAACTTCTGATGAACCGGATTTTGAACTGAGGGCACGGTTGCCGTGTTTGGCGACATAGGCACCGCAAGCCGCAGCAACGAGTGCGACGGCGGTCGAGATATTATAGCTGCCGCTGCCATCGCCACCCGTGCCGCATGTGTCCAGCACATGGGTCGGCACTTTTACCTTCAGCGCATTGGTGCGCATGACGCTGACACCGGCGGCGATTTCGTCCACCGTCTCGCCGCGCACACGCAAAGCGGAGAGAAAGGCCCCGATTTGCGAAGGCGTGGCTTCGCCGTTCAAAATGATTTCAAAGGCTTTAGTGGCCTCAGCACCCGATAGGGCGCGGCCTTCGGATAAAATACCGAGTGTCGCTTTCAATTTATCGGGCTGCGCGTCCATCTAGACCTCCAAACTCAAATGTTGCGGGGCAATGTCTGCCGCCACTTTCATACCGGCGGTCTGTAAAAAATTGCCGAGTAATTTATGTCCATGCGCGGTGGCAATGCTTTCGGGGTGAAACTGCACGCCATAAACAGGCCGCGATTTATGTTTCACCGCCATAATAATACCGTCATCGGTTTGCGCCGCAATGTCTAAACAATCCGGCATGCTGTCAGGCGCAATGACCAGAGAGTGATAGCGCGTGACAGTGAGCGGGTCGGGCAAGCCGTCAAACACCCCGTCGCCAACATGTTGAATATAGCTCAGCTTGCCGTGCATGATTTTCTCAGCCCGCACAATCTCGCCGCCAAAAGCCTGCCCGATACATTGGTGACCGAGGCAGACGCCGAATATCGGCATATCTTCCGGTGCGGCTTTAATCAGGTCGAGGCAAATACCGGCCTTGTCGGGGTCGCACGGGCCGGGCGACAGAATAATCGCCTGCGGCTTGGCTGCGAGAATGTCTTCCGGCGTTGCCTTATCATTACGGACAACCTGACAATCGGCGCCCAAATCACCGAGGAATTGCACCAGATTGAAGGTGAAGCTGTCATAATTGTCGATAAGCGTCAGCATTAGGGGCGGTTCTTTCTCTCTCCGGCCAGTTGCAGCGCAATCTCGGCGGCGCGAAACAGGGCGGCGGCTTTGTTCACCGTTTCATCATATTCATATTGCGGCGTTGAATCATAGACCACGCCGCCACCGGCTTGCACATAGAGCTTATTGTCTTTCACCACAGCGGTGCGCAAAGCAATGCAGGTGTCCATATCGCCATTGGCGGAGAAATAACCGACGCAGCCGGAATAAATGCCGCGCCGCTCGGGTTCCAATTCATCGATGATTTCCATGGCGCGGATTTTCGGTGCGCCCGAAACCGTGCCGGCGGGAAAGCCTGCCATCAGTGCGTCAATTTCATCCAAGTCCTCGCGCAATGTGCCGGTTACGTCAGAGACAATATGAATAAGGTGCGAGGTCTTTTGCAGACCGAAGGCGACATTGACATTGACTGAGCCGATTTCCGACACGCGGCCGACATCATTTCGTCCCAAATCAAGCAACATGAGGTGCTCGGCGCGCTCTTTTTCATCGGCCAAAAGCTCAGCGCTGATGGCTTCATCTTCGGCCAGGCTGGCGCCGCGTTTGCGCGTTCCGGCAATCGGGCGAATATTGACTTCGCGATCTTTCACGCCGACCAAAACTTCGGGGCTTGAGCCGACGACGGCGAAATCGCGCATATTCAAAAAGAACAGATAAGGCGATGGGTTGACGCGGCGCAGCGAGCGATAAAGGTCAAAGGGCGGCAGGTCGAAATCAATGTTGAAGCGCTGGCTCAATACGACCTGAAACACGTCACCCGCTTCAATATATTCTTTGCCTTTTTCAACCATGTGGAAATAAGCGTCTTGGCTCATATTTGATTGCGGTGCGGCAAATTCATTCGGTGGGGAAATAGGCGCATCGGGCAGGGCAGTGCGCAGTTTCTCTTCCGCCGCTTCAAGCCGTGCCAGCGCATTATCATAAGCCTCATCGGCTGACGAGGCATCGGTGCGCACGGCGGTTACCAAGCGAATATTGTCTGTCACGCTGTCAAATACGGCGATGAGCGTCGGGCGCATAAACAGGCAGTCAGGCACCTGCATGACATCGGGATTGCTGTCGGGCAAGTCTTCCATGTGCCGCACCATGTCATAAGCCATATAGCCGAACACACCGGCTGACATGGGGGCAAGGCCTTCAGGCACGTCGAGGCGCGACTCGGCCAACACGGAGCGCAGCGCGTCGAGCGGCGCGCCGTCCATGGCAGAGAAGCTATCAAGATTGTCCAATGCTGTGCGATTGATTTCAGGCTGTCCGTCGCTGACCCGAAACAGCAAATCCGGCGCGAGGCCAATCATCGAATAGCGCCCGCGAATATCGCCGTCTTCGACAGACTCCAAAAGAAAGCTGAAATCCTCACCGCCCGATAATTTCAGATAAGCGGCAACCGGCGTCTCCAAATCGGCAATCAACTCTGTCCAGACAAGCTGTGCCGTGCCGTCAGCATAGGCCGCGGCAAAGGTTGCGCGGTCCGGCGTAGCTGCTGTCATCGGGTCACCAATTCGCGAGTGGCGAGTTCCAGATTGCGCTCATTGATTGAGATGCCGAAATTTTGCTGCAGACTTTGTACAAATTGATTGGCCAAGTCAGCGTGATATTTGCGCTGTTCGCCCTCAAAGATAATTTCCTGTGCAGCGCTATCGCCGACTTTTGCGTCGATAATGTCAGCCACTTGCATGACGATAATTTCACCGCCAAAGCCGACCCCGGCCCAAGCAAAATTATTCTTTTCGACATTGAACAGGCGCGTCACTGCTTCTTCGGAAAACGTATCATTTGAGATTTGGCGCGTCATGGGTTCAGAGACCAGCGGCTTGCGCTTAAAGCCTTCAGCCGCCGCTTTGAAGCTGCCGGTCTCATTGCCGACCTTGACCATATGCTCGGCCATTGCTTGCAATAATTTGCTGCGCTCATCGACTTTCCATTCGGCCGTCACGGCCTCGCGCACATCTTTCAATGGCGGCACAATGGTCGGTGTAATCTCATTCAGGCGAAGCCAAATAAACGTGCCGTCTTCCATTTCCTGCATGGGAATATCTTCACCGATTGCGCTGTCAAACAACAAGCCGGCAAGCGCCTCATAGCGCGCCAGCAAAGCCAGCTGCGTGCCATTAATGGCTTTCCCATTATTGGCAATATTGTCGATTTTTATGACATCTAGGTCAAAACGCTGACCGATATTTTCAAGCGTTTCGCCACCGGCCAGTTCGTCTTCCACGGTTTCCGTGAAGGCCAGCATGTCTTCCAATGCGCGGTCATAAATAATGCGCTGGCGCAGTTGGTCCTCGACCGCTTCAAGCGGCAGCACAGAGCCGGGCTTGATATCGCGCACGCGCAGCACGACATAACCCAGCGGCCCTTCAATGACCTCGCTGACTTCGCCTTTTTCCATGGCAAAGGCGGTGTCGGCCAAATCGGCGGAAATCATGTCGCCACGCTTGACCTCACCGAGGTCTGAATTGTCTAAAGTCTGGCCAACGGCGTCGACGATTTCGACAAAGGGCACGCCTTCACCAATGAGCTTGCGGGCTTCTTCGGCTTCCGTATCGTCTGATAAAACAAGCTGGTCTATTTTGCGGGTTTCTTCCACTGTGAAGTCGCTCATTGACAGTTCATATTCTTCTTTCAGCGTCGCATCATCGATTGAAATGAGTTCGGCAAAGCGCGCCGGTGAGACGACCAGCGCATCACCGGAGCGGGTTTCCGGCTGAGCGAAACGCAGCTTCGTCTCATTGAAGAATGTTTCCAATTCTTCGTCTGTCGGCTCGCCGGTATCGTCGGTCTGTTCCAGCGTTAAAATCATATAATTGGCAATGCGGCGCTCAAGAAAATGCTTGTAAAGGCTTTCAACCAATAATTCAGGCACGAGGCCGCGATCAATGCTTGCTTCCGTCAATTGGTTAATCATGTGGAAGCGGCGCTGGTCTTCAACAAAGAGTTTTTCGTTCAAGCCGTTTTGCGACAGCACGGCGCGAAAAGTCGGCTCATCAAATTGGCCGTTAACGCCTGCGAAGCTGGGATCTTCCAAAATGGAGCGGGCAATCGCATCATCACTGAAGCCGAGGCCCAAATCTTCTGCCGCCTCATGCAAAGCTGCGCTGCCCATCATATTGGTCAAAACCCGTTGTGAAATGCCGAGATTGGCAGCGTCGGCAGCGGATAGCGTCGTGCCGAGCTGGCGCGAAAAGTCGCGCGTTGCCTGCACATAGCGGATTTGAAACTCTTGGCGCTCAATTTTTTTGTTACCGACGGAAGCGATTTCACTATTTGAAAAGCCGGTAAACGTATCGGCAATACCCCATAGGCCAAAGGCAATGACAAGCAGGCCAATCAGAAGGATGCCGAGCACGCCGCTGGCTTTACTGCGCAGGAATTTAAGCATTTTGTCTTTCGCTTTCTGGCGGAATTCGCCGCTATATTTCGGCGGCATCATAGTGTGCTGTGCCGCTTGTCGCAAGCGGGTGAAAGGGTTAAACAGACACAGATTAAATTCCGGGAGAGAAACATGGCAAAGCGAATTTCGACGCCAAAAATCAAAGCACTTGTGGCCGGTAATTGGAAAATGAACGGCACCGGCAGGCAGCTTGGGGAAGTGCGCAAGTTGGTGACCGCCGTAAATCGCAAAAAGCCGAGCGCCGATGTCATGATTTGCCCGCCAGCGACATTGTTATCACGTATGGCTGCTTTGAAGCCGAAAGGCGTTGCGCTGGGCGGGCAAGATTGCAATGCCGATATTGAAGGCGCGCATACCGGCGATATTTCGGCTGAAATGCTGAAAGATGCCGGTGCAAGAGCGGTGATTGTCGGCCATTCCGAGCGCCGCGCCGACCATGGTGAAAGTGACAAAGCGGTGCGCGCCAAAGTGGAAGCCGCGCATCGCGCCGGTTTGATGGCCATTATGTGCGTTGGCGAAAGCTTGAAGCAGCGCAAAGCGGGCGAAACACTGAAAATCGTGCAAGCGCAATTGCGTGGCTCATTGCCTGCCGTATGCACGGCCAAAAACACGGTAATTGCCTATGAGCCGGTCTGGGCTATCGGCTCGGGATTGACCCCAACGGTCGCGCAGGTTGAAGAAGTTCACGCCGCATTGCGCAAAGCTCTGATGCGCCGTTTCGGCGATGAAGGCGCGAAAATGCGTATTCTTTATGGCGGATCGGTGAAACCCGCCAATGCGACTGAATTAATGTCCGTTCCGAATGTCAATGGCGCGCTGGTTGGCGGCGCGAGCCTGAAAGCAAAAGACTTTTATGGGATTTTGCAGGCCTATTGCTAGTTCTTGTCGGGGGCTATGCTGCTTGGCGCGAAACGGGCACGGTGCAATCGCTCGCCGGCAAACCATTCGCATTTAATCAGGCTGCGAAAGGTTATATCAATGACCGTCATTTGCGGGCCGCCTGATTTCAAGCGAATTATATCACCGCTTTGCAGTCCGAGCGGATTGGGTGGCGGCGCCATGGAGCCGAGTAATTCTTCAATGAGCTTTGACATGGCCGCTTCCTTAACAGCCTTGCTTGTCTAATAAAAAGGTTAAACTGACGTAAATGAGCAAAGCCTAACCTAGCGTTGCCAAACAGCAACAAACATCAATAAGGCCGTTTGCTTTTCACTCTTAAACGCGCTATACCGCGCGCAAGTTAGACGGAGAAACCCATGACCACCATTCTTTTGGTTGTTCATTTGATGGTCGCAGTGGCGATGATTGTGCTCGTATTGTTGCAACGCTCTGAGGGCGGGGCGCTGGGCATTGGCGGCGGTGGCGATGGCATGATGAGTGCGCGCGGGCTGGGCAATGCCATGACACGGGCAACCGCCATTTTGGCCGGTGTGTTTTTCCTGACCTCTATCGGTTTGACCGTGCTGGGCACAATGGAAAATCGTTCTTCCGTGCTTGACGGTGTTATTGAGACGGATGGCCCGTCGTCAAATACGCCTTTGGCACCGGCTCCTGTGCTGCCTGATTTGCCGAGCAGCGATCTGCCGACCCCTGAATAAGAATTTTTGTTAATAAGCTTTTGATTCGCGCTTTTCGACTCGCGCGAATCGATTCCCCTGTGTATTTTTAACTCCCATGGCGCGATATATTTTCATCACCGGCGGCGTGGTTTCATCACTCGGAAAAGGCTTGGCTTCTGCGGCTTTGGGCGCTCTTCTACAGGCCCGCGGCTATAAGGTGCGGCTGCGCAAACTTGACCCTTATTTGAATGTCGATCCGGGCACCATGTCGCCTTACCAGCACGGTGAGGTTTATGTGACCGATGATGGGGCCGAGACCGATTTGGATTTGGGCCATTATGAACGCTTCACCGGCGTGCCCGCCTCGCGCGGTGACAATGTCACCACAGGTCAGATTTATCGCGATATTTTGGCGAAGGAACGGCGCGGTGATTATCTGGGCGGCACGGTGCAGGTTATTCCGCATGTCACGGATGCGATTAAGGCGTTTGTGCAAAGCGATGTGGACGATGTTGATTTCGTGCTGTGCGAGATTGGCGGCACGGTCGGCGATATTGAAGCGCTGCCGTTTTTCGAGGCCATTCGCCAGTTAAATAATGATTTACCGCGTGGGCGCTCCATCTTCGTGCATCTCACACTCTTGCCCTATATATCCGCGGCCGGTGAAATGAAAACCAAGCCGACGCAGCACTCGGTGAAGGAATTGCGTTCCATCGGTATTCAGCCGGATATTTTGCTGTGCCGCTGCGACCGCCCGATACCGGAAGGTGAGAAAAAGAAAATCGGCCTGTTTTGTAATGTCCGCGAGTCGTCCGTGATTGAGGCGCAAGATGTCGACAGCATTTACGCCGTGCCGCATGCCTATCACGCGGAAGGGCTTGACGTGGAAGTGCTGAGCGCGTTTGGCATTCAAGATGCGCCGCCGCCCGATTTGAGCGTGTGGGACGAGGTGATGACAGCGGTGCGCGAGCCGGAAGGCGAGGTCACTATTGCTGTGGTCGGCAAATATACCGAGCTGAAAGATGCTTATAAATCGCTGATTGAAAGCCTGCAGCATGGCGGCATTGCCAATAATGTGGCGGTCAATATTGAGTGGATGGACAGCCAGATATTCGAGCGCGAAGATGCGGCCTCTTACCTTGAAAAGGTAAACGGCATTTTGGTGCCGGGTGGCTTTGGCGAGCGCGGCGCGGAAGGCAAGATTGCCGCCGCCAATTTTGCGCGCACCCGCAATGTGCCGTATTTCGGTATTTGTTACGGCATGCAAATGGCGGTGCTGGAAGCGGCGCGCAATATGGCCGGTATCCGCGATGCCGTCTCCAGCGAGTTCGGGCGCACCGGCACCAAGCTGGTCGGTCTGATGACCGAATGGGCCGATGGCGAAACGCTGCAAAAGCGCGGCATTGACGGCGATATGGGCGGCACCATGCGGCTCGGCGCATTTGAGGCTTATCTGAAAGAAGACAGCCGCGTGGCCGAGATTTACGAAACGCGCGTGATTTCCGAGCGCCATCGCCACCGCTATGAAGTCGATATGGGTTATCGCGAAGTGTTGGAAAATCAGGGGCTGGTTTTCTCCGGCGTGTCGCCCGATGGCGTGCTGCCCGAAATTGTCGAAATACCCGAGCATCCGTGGTATATCGGGGTACAGTTCCATCCGGAACTGAAGTCGCGGCCATTTGCGCCGCATCCGCTTTTTGCCTCATTCATTGAGGCCGCGCTGGCGCAATCGCGCCTTGTTTAGAGGACAAAATGGATACGCTCGAACTGAAAGATTACGGCATCAAAATCGGTGATGGCGAAAAACTGGTCGTTATGGCCGGATTGAATGTGCTGGAAGATGAGGGCCTCGCGCAAGAAGTGTGCGCCGAGTTGAAAGCCATTTGCGCCGAATTGGACTTGCCCTATATCTTCAAAGCCAGTTGGGACAAAGCCAATCGTTCTTCCATCACCAGCTATCGCGGCCCGGGCATGGAAGAAGGTCTGCCCATATTGGAAGCGGTGAAAGCCAAACACGGCGTGCCCGTTGTCACCGATTTGCACGAACCGGCGCAAGCCGAAGCCGTCGCCGAAATTGCCGAAGTGGTGCAACTGCCCGCTTTCCTCGTGCGGCAAACCGATTTGGTGGTCGCCACCGCGCGCGCCGTTGCTGCCAAAGGCGGCTGGCTACATGCCAAGAAAGCGCAATTCCTAGCGCCGTGGGACTGCGCCAATATCATCTCGAAATCGCGCGAAGCCGCGCCCGATGTGCAAATCATTTTGTGCGATAGGGGCACCAGCTTCGGTTACAACAATCTCGTCGTCGATATGCTGGGCATTCCGGAAATGAAAAAGCTCGGCGTGCCGGTAACGATGGACGCCACCCATGCCGTGCAATTGCCGGGTGCTGACCCGCGCACGGCAGGGGCGAGCACCGGCGGTCGCCGCGAAGGGGTTTCCGTGCTGGCGAAGTCTGCCATTGCGGCAGGGGCCAATGGCGTGTTCCTCGAATTTCACCCGCGCCCCGACGAAGCCCTGTGCGACGCACCAAGCTGCTTACCGCTGAGCGATGCGAAAGAGTTGTTGCGCACGCTTAAGGAAATTCACAGCGTCGTTTCCTAAATCATTGCGCCTTACTGCCAATTCGGTCAGACTTTCCAAAAGATAAAAGGGGAGGCGCGCGCCATGACGAAGGCAGGTTTTCTGAAATCGGGATTTGGTGAGCAAGGCCAGCTTTGGCGCATTGCGCTGGGCATGGTGCTGGCAATGCCGCCTTTGTTTTTCGATATTGCCGGATTGTCTGTCGATGGCGAGCGTATGCTGGCCGTCGCCATTTTAATGGCCGCTTGGTGGGCGCTGGAAGCCATGCCTTTGGCGGTGACGGCGCTGGCGCCGCTTTTGCTGATGCCGAGCCTCAATATTTTGCCGATGCGCGACACGGCGGGCAGCTATGCGCATCCGATTTTGTTTTTGCTGTTTGGCGGTTTCACGCTGGCTTTGGTGATTGAAAAATGCGGCCTGCATATGCGCGCCGCCTATAAGCTGTTGAGCATGTTGGGCGTGCATGCGCGCGATTTGATTGCCGGTTTGATGGTGATTGCCGCTTTCCTCAGTATGTGGATTTCCAATACCTCGACAACCATCATGTTGCTGCCTGTGGCGATTTCCATCACGGTGATGGTGCGCCAGCATTTTAGCAATCTACCGGCGCAGCAGCTTGGTAATTTTGAGGCGGCGGTGTTTTTGGGGCTGGCCTATGGTGCAACGCTGGGCGGCATTTCCACCATGATCGGCACCGCGCCCAATGCCTATGCGGTCGGCTTTATTCAGAGCACTTATGGGGTTGAGGTCAGCTTTCTCGATTGGATGCGCTTCGGCGTGCCGCTCATGCTGATTATGGTGCCGCTGGCTTGGGCGGTTTTGACCTTTCTGCTTTATCCGGTGGATTTTCGCATGACCGATGAGATAAGAGGCATTATGCGCCGCGACCTGACCGCGCTTGGCCCGGTTTCCACCGCGGAAAAGCGCGTCATGATGGTGTTTTTGGCGACCGTGCTGGCGTGGATGTCGCGCCCCTATATTGTCGGCACATTCGGCATTAGCGGCATATCTGACACGACCATCTCCATTGCCGCCGTATTTTTATTGTTCACCGTGCCCGCCGGTGACTGCGACGGGGCGCTGCTGGAATGGGATGATATGGCGAAACTGCCCTGGGGGGTGCTGCTGTTGTTCGGCGGCGGCTTTGCGCTGGCAGCGGGCATCACCGCTTCGGGGCTGAGCGCATGGATTGGTGGTCAGCTTGCGCCATTAAGCGGCATGCCGCTGCTGGTCATCTTATTTGCCATCGCTGCCGTGCTGATTTTCTTGACTGAGATTACCAGCAACACCGCCACCATCACCACTTTCTTGCCGATTATCGCGGCATTGGCCGTGTCGCTTGGTCAACCGCCTTTGCAGCTCATTGTGCCGGTCGCGCTGGCGGCCAGCTTCGCCTTTATGTTCCCCGTGGCGACCCCGCCCAATGCGATTATTTTCGGCACCGGACGGATCAAAATGCAGCAAATGATACGCGCCGGTTTGGTGCTGAATGTGCTTGGTGTTTTTGTGCTTGGCCTGTTTGCTTATTTTATTCTGCCGCTGACGCTCGACCTGTCAGTCACGCCTTAACGGCCTCGATATGGCGGCACTCCCTGATCGGGGATAAACAGGCCTTCCGGTGGAGGAGAGGACTGCCAGAAAACATCAATCGGAATGCCGCCGCGCGGATACCAATAGCCGCCAATGCGCAGCCATTTCGGTTTCATGCACGCGATCAAGCGCTTGGCGACCATTATGGTGCAATCCTCATGAAACGCACCATGATTGCGGAAGCTGCCCATAAACAGCTTAAAGCTTTTGCTCTCGACCAAATGCTGGTCGGGTACATAATCGATAATCAGATTGGCAAAATCAGGCTGGCCGGTGACCGGACAAATGGAAGTGAACTCAGGCACGGCAAAGCGCGCGACATAAAGCGTGTCAGGGTGTGGGTTCGGCACGGCTTCCAGCACCGCCTCATCGGGTGAGGCGGGCAGGCCGGTCATTTGCCCGAGCATGGTTGCGCCTGTTGTGTCGCTTCCCTTAGTGGACATGCTGGCTTCCTTGATAGAGGCAAGACTGGCCGAGGCTGTCGCGGAACACTTCCACGGCGCTGATTTGCGGCAAACCGTTTTGCAAATTATCCCAGATAAACAGGCAGAGATTCTCCAATGTCGGCTGTTCCAGCCCGTCAATCTCATTAAGCATTTGATGGTCAAGCTGATTGCGCAATTCGTTCAGCAAGCGGCCCATTTCTTCCAAATCGACAATCTGCCCGTTTTCATCGGGCATGCCTTCCACCGTCACACGGGCGCGAAAGCTGTGCCCATGCACGCGCGTATTGGCGTGGCCTGCCGGATAGTGACCGAGGCTGTGGGCGGCATCAAAGCTGAATTCACGCGATAATTTCATGCCCCGCTTATCGCGCAAAAGCGGAATCGGGTCAATTCCGCTTAGTCCAGACCGACGATTTTATGGCTTTGCAGAGTCAGCCGCCATTGCGGGTTTTGCAGGCAATAAGCAATTGCCGCTTGCACATTGTGCCAGCTTGTTTCGGCCTCACCCGTATCCATCGGCTGCAAATAAAAATGCTCGAAATCCAATTCAGCAAACTGGTCGGGGGATAATTCATCTTGCGGATAAACGAACTTCAATTCATGGCCGCGCGTTTGCTTGAGGTCTGATTGAGGCTTGGGGCTGACGCAAATCCAATCGACTTCCTGCGGCACATCGAGCGTGCCATTGGTTTCAACGGCGCATTCAAAATTGCGCGCTTTCAGGGCTTCCAGCAAGGGCGTGTCGAGTTGCAGGCACGGTTCGCCACCGGTGAAGACGACATAGGCATCGGGGCCGATAGGGTCTTCCGGCCAAAAGCCGACAATGGCACCGGCCAGCGCATCGGCATCGGTGAATTTGCCGCCATTTTGTCCATCCGTGCCAACAAAATCAGTGTCGCAAAATGTGCATTGCGCGGTGGCGCGGTCTTCTTCGCGGCCTGACCAGAGATTGCAGCCCGAAAAGCGACAAAACACGGCGGGACGACCGGCTTGTGCGCCTTCGCCTTGCAGGGTGAAGAAGATTTCTTTGACGCTGTAACTCATGACGCTTTCCATTTCTCATATCCGGCGGCGCGCAATTCGCAAGCCGGACAGTCGCCGCAGCCATAGCCCCAATCATGGCGATTGTCGCGATCGCCGCGATAGCATGTGTGGCTGTGCTCCAGCGTAATCTCAACCAGCGCATCGCCGCCCAGTTGATGCGCCAGCGTCCAAGTTTCGGCCTTGTCGATATGCATCAGCGGCGTGTCGATGTGGATGTTGCTTTCCATGCCTTTGTTAATGGCTTGCCCCAGCGCGTCCAGCGTATCGCGGCGACAATCGGGATAGCCCGAATAATCTGTCTCGCACATGCCGCCGACCAGCACGCCCAGTCCGCGCCGATAAGCCAGCGCCGCGCCATAGGTGAGGAACAAAAGATTGCGCCCGGGCACAAAGGTTGATGGCAGATTGTTTTCCATCATTTTTATTTCGCCATCGCCGATGAGGGCCGTGCCACCAATCTCAGCCAGAGCGGGCAGGGGCAAGGTGTGATCGTCGCCCAGCTTCGGGCCCCAATCACGCAATTGGCTGATTTCGCGGCGCAGCGCATCGCGGCACGCCAGTTCAACCTTATGGGTTTGCCCATAATAAAAGCCCAGAGTCTCGACATGGGTAAACCTGTCTAACGCATAGGCCAGACAGGCGGTGGAATCCTGCCCACCGGAAAACAAAACCAAAGCTTTTTCTTGCGCGCTCATGCTTTCTTTTAGACCAATTTGCACAGGGTTGGGAATTAGGATAAGACAGCGACAATATAGGCCAAATAAGCGAGGGCGAAATGACTGCCATTCTAGACATTATTGGACGTGAAATTCTTGATAGCCGTGGCAATCCGACGGTTGAAGTCGATGTATTGCTGGAAGACGGCAGCTTTGGCCGCGCCGCCGTGCCGTCGGGTGCCTCGACAGGCCAATATGAAGCGGTTGAGCTGCGCGATGGCGACAAGAAGCGTTATCTCGGCAAAGGCGTTCAAAAAGCCGTTGACGCGGTGAATGGCGAGATTTTCTCAGCCCTGTGCGGCATGGACGCGACCGAGCAATTGCATCTCGACCGCATCATGCAGGAATTGGACGGCACGGATAATAAAGCGCGTCTCGGGGCCAATGCCATTTTGGGTGTTTCTATGGCAGTGGCGAAAGCGGCGGCTGAAAGCCAAGCCACGCCGCTTTGGCGTTATATTGGTGGGGCCAATGCCAAGACTTTGCCGGTGCCGATGATGAATATTGTCAATGGCGGGGCGCATGCCGACAATCCGATTGATGTGCAGGAATTTATGATTATGCCGGTCGCCGCCGAAAACATTAAAGAGGCGGTGCGTATGGGGGCGGAAGTGTTCCATACGCTGAAAGGCCTGCTGAATGATGACGGGCTGGCCACAGGTGTCGGCGATGAAGGCGGCTTCGCGCCCAATCTCGCCTCCACGGATGCAGCGTTGGGTTACGTCATGAAGGCGATTGAAAAAGCCGGATATAAGCCGGGCGATGATATTCATCTCGCGCTCGATGCGGCGGCTACGGAGTTTTACGAAAAGGGCGTTTACAGTCTGGCGGGCGAAGGCAAGAAGCTCGACGCCGGTGAGATGGCCGCCTATTGGGCCGATTTATGCGGCCGCTTCCCGATTATCTCAATCGAAGACGGCATGGATGAAAATGACTGGGATGGCTGGAAGACCCTGACCGATGCAGTCGGTGATAAAGTGCAACTGGTCGGCGATGATTTGTTTGTCACCAATCCGGCGCGCTTGGCCGACGGCATTGAAAAAGGTGTCGCCAACTCAATCCTCGTCAAGGTCAACCAAATAGGCACGCTGAGCGAAACCATGCAAGCCGTCGATATGGCGCATAAGGCCGGCTATACCGCCGTCATGTCGCACCGCAGCGGCGAGACGGAAGACGCGACCATTGCTGATTTGGCAGTGGCGCTGAATGTCGGGCAAATTAAAACCGGTTCGCTGGCGCGCTCTGACCGCTTAGCGAAATACAACCAGCTTATTCGCATTGAAGAAGCGCTCGGCGATAATGCTGTTTATCCGGGAAAATCTATTCTTAAGTAAGATCACTTTATGACACAAAAATAAAAAGGCCCCGCCGCAAGGCGGGGCCTTTCCGTTTTTAGTTGCGGATAAGCGCGTAAGCGCTGAATTCCTCTAAAATTTATATCGAGCTGTCAGGCGGATATCCTGTCCCGGCTCAGGCAATTTTTCCTTCAATGGGCTGGTGTGATGCCGGATTTCCTCATCAGTCAAATTTCGGATAGATGCAGTCAGTGTCAGCCCCTCGTAAGCAGGTGGCTGATAGCTGGCTGAAATATCGACATTCGTGTAGCTGTCGGTTTCTCGCTCGTCCTCTGCAAGATTATCTTGCTCGGAGACCTGCTCAACATCCAATTTTAGATTAACGGTATTGATTGAAGTGCTAATGCCCACGCCGATTTTATCGGCTGGGATCATCGGCAAGTTGCTGCCGTCAGTCAATTCGCCAGTTACCGAGCTATAGCTAAGAGAGGTATCAAACACATGGCCACCAAGCGTTAAGTTGGTTTGATAGTCCAACTCATAGCCGCTCAGTTCGGCATCTTTCTGCTTGTAGTCGAAAGTATGATCTGCGCCTGCGCGCTCATCCAAATAAATAAAATCGCTATAGTCATTATTGTAAATCGATACGCTCAAGCGACTGTCATTCCAACCTTTACGGATGTAAAGCTCGGTGGACAGTGATGTTTCCTTATCCAGCGTCGTATCGCCAATTTCCGTTCGGCCTACCGCGTGGTGTTTGCCTTCTGCGAATAATTCTACCAACGAAGGTGCACGCTCAGTTGAAGAAACAGAGCCACCGACTAACAAATTGCCGTCCAGCTTGCGCGCTAAACCGGCAGAGATATTTGTTAGATCATGCGAAATGCTTGCATTTTCAGTCGTATCTTCATGGAAAGAGTCTTGCTCCAAACTATCAATCCGAACGGCCAGTTCAGTTAGCCATTCATTGCGTTCACGCTCGGCAAAAACGAACAGACCAAGATGGGAGCGATCAGTGTTCGGCAGGTAAAAGCCGTGCTCGTGGCCCTCTTCCTCTTGCTCTTCCTCTTCCTCTTCTTCAGCGTGAATAACGGCTGCCGAAAGCTCGCTTTCGCGAAACTCAAACCCGACCAGAGTTTGCCAGTCAGCAAAGCTGCCGGTGAATTCACTCCGAAGGTGCAATGTATCCTGGTCGAAGTTAGTGTTGACTAAAACGTCCACACCGTCTTCTTCTTCCTCAACGGCTTCTGTCTGCTCGAACGTCGTTGACGTAAGGTCAGCGCGGAAGCCATTGAACGGACCAACCGGGCCGTTATGCGTCAGGCGGGCATGAATGGTCTGCTGCTCAAGGCTGATGTCAGCGCCTGGCTCTTCTTCATGCTCTTCTTCCTCTTCCTCTCTCTCTGCATGATCATGCTCATGGGGCACACGGTAATCCATCTCTTGGCTGCTCAGCATGACCGAGAGCTGAGTTTTATCATCACCAAAATGACCTGCGGCGCTGAAGCCTGTGTTTTCACTTTTGGTATTTTTGGCTTCTTGCTCCTCGTCTTTCAGTTCGTCTGCATGCTCTCCTGCTTCAGCAACAGTTTTTGCATGTGTCGGAATAGTGATGTTGTCGGCATCTTGTGAAAAGGCCGACAGGCTGAATTGGCCTTGGCGGGTGAAAAAACCTGTTAGGGTTTCGTCAGCATTGTCGCCAAAGCCGAGCAAAACATCAGCTCCTTCTTCCGTGTTGGCGTTCAAATGGCGGTTAAAGCCGTTGACCACTCCGGTAGCCGCATAGGCGCCATAACGCAGCGCAGCTGGTCCTTTCAGCACTTCAACGCGTTCCGTGTCAAACAATGACATGGTATTGGTGTGGTCACCGCTGGTTGGAGAAATATCCCCAATGGTCATGCCATTTTGCATGACATCAACACGATATCCGCCGACACCACGAATGACAGGCTGGCCAACGGCCGGGCCAAAGCCGGCGCTGCTGACACCGGGCAGGTTGTCCAGCAGATTGCCGAGCGGGCCATCAATACTGCCCTCAATGTCTTCTGCCGTCAGGATTTCGGTCGTTGAAATGACTTCCATAGCAGCTTTTTTAAATGGTGAACTCAAGACGATAATTTCGTCAGTTTCTTGTGCCCATGCAGACGTGCCGAGCATGGTTGCGCCGAGCAAAGCGGCGACTTGCTTTTTGCGGTTCATGTGAACCTCCCTCTAAATCAATTGAAAATTTGAAATTAGAGAGAGAAAGGCGGCGCGCGCGGGAGTGCCTTTGAGTGGGTTGTGGTGTCATGACGAGACAGGGTGGAAGGAACGTCATGGCCGGGCAGTTTGGTGTAAAAATGAGCTAGCGCCGTCAGGGCGGACTTGGCTTGCGGCGTATCGACGAGAAGGCAATCGCCGTCATCATGTTCAATTGTCAGCGCTGTTGGATTAAAGTCATGCAAATCATGCTGCACGGCATGGGCGAATCCCATTTGCAGTATCAGCACGAGAAGTCCGACAGATAATTTCCGCATGAGATTCATGGCGCGACGCTAGCACAGGGCTTGGTGGTGTGCAAATGGCTGAAAAAGTCTAAAAATATCAAAGCACGAATCAATTTTAGCTTGACCGCGCGAATCAAATCGTGATTCGGTCAACCCATGATTCGTTTTGTGACATCTCGGCCATCAAGCCGCACCGTTGGGCAAGAGCCGCTGCGCTTGCGCCGACTGATGCCGAGCTTTGTGCTATTGCTGGCGATTGCCGGGCTGACCATGCAGGCACTGAAAGGTGAACGCGGCTGGCGCGGTTGGAATGATTTGCAACAAGAAAAAGCGACGCTGCAAGAAGAGCTTGCAGCGTTGAAAAGCGACAATGCCGAACTGCAAAAGCAGGTCAAACTGCTTGGCAATGACAATCTCGATTTTGATTTTCTCGATGAGCGGGCGCGCTTGGTGCTGGGCCTGGTCGGGCGCGATGAGACGATTGTTTTCAAAACCGACCCACGCTTGAACTGATAAGCCGAGATAAAGCAGCCACAATGTCTCTATAAATGCGGCGCAAATGCGCCTATATAGAGCCTATGACTGTTGTGATTGACAATTTATCGGGTGAACCGAAAAAACCGCGCCATCCTGAAAAGCAAAATAAGCCGGATAGCGAGGTTTTACGCAAGCCCTCATGGATACGCGCCAAAGCGCCGGGCTCGGCCGCTTATGCTGAGACGCGTGCCATTGTAAAGGAAAATAATCTCGTCACCGTATGCGAAGAGGCGGCATGTCCGAATATCGGCGAGTGCTGGGAACAAAAGCACGCCACTTTTATGATTATGGGCGAAACCTGCACCCGCGCTTGCGCCTTTTGCAATGTCGCCACCGGCGTGCCTCTGCCGCTCGATGCTTCTGAACCGGCTTATGTCGCTGAAGCCGTGGCCAAGCTGGGACTGCGCCATGTTGTGATTACCAGCGTTGACCGCGATGATTTAGATGATGGCGGGGCGCAGCATTTCGCCGACACGATTAATGCCATTCGCGATATGTCGCCCGGCACGACGGTGGAAATTCTGACCCCTGACTTCTTGCGCAAAGATGGCGCGCTAGAAATTGTCGTCGATGCCAAGCCCGATGTTTTCAATCACAATTTGGAAACCGTACCACGGCTTTATCTCTCCATCCGCCCGGGCGCGCGCTATTTCCACTCGCTCAATCTGCTGCAGCGCGTCAAACAGCTTGACCCCGAAATTTTCACCAAATCGGGTATTATGGTCGGTCTCGGTGAAGCGCGCGAAGAAGTCATGCAAGTGATGGACGACATGCGCTCGGCTGATATTGACTTCATCACCATCGGGCAATATTTGCAGCCGACCCGCAAGCACGCGCCGATTGACAAGTTTTGGACACCGGAAGAATTTGACGGGCTGACCACGCAAGCGAATGCCAAAGGCTTTCTCATGGTATCAGCCACGCCACTGACGCGCTCGTCGCATCATGCCGATGAAGATTTTGAAAAGCTGACAGCGGCGCGCGTCGCCAAGAGCCAAAAGGCCTGACATGCAGTCGATTAAATTGACGCGCCAATCTCCGTTTTCGGCGCAACAAATGTTCGACCTGATTACAGATGTTGATCGTTATGATGAATTCATACCCTATTGCACGGCGGCACGCGTGCGCGCGCGCTCCGAAACCGAGATGCTGGCCGATTTGGCCATTGGCTATAAAATGCTGCGCGAAACCTATAGCAGTCGCATTGAGTTAGGGGCCGCGCCGCTGACCGTCACCGTGCATCAGGCGAAAGGGCCGTTTCGGCATTTGTTCAATCAATGGGTATTTGAAGATACGGAAACCGGCTGCGATGTGCATTTTGAATTGCAGTTTGAGTTCGCCGTGCCGCTTTTGCGGCGTATTATTGAACCGATAATGAACCGCGTGGTTGAGCGCTTTGTCGCCGCTTTTGAAGCGCGCGCGCTCGATATTTACGGCTAATCGAAGCGCGCCAGCAGCATATCCATCGCCGCATCAACCGTCGCCAAACGCACTTCTGTGCGGCCAATATCGCCAAATTCATGCTTTTTATGGATGACATCACCCTCATGACAGGTCGCCATATGCACCAGTCCAGCTTGTTTTTCTGCCGAACCGCCGCCCGGGCCGGCAATGCCTGACACGGCCACCGTCAAATGCGCGGTCGTCATATCGAATGTGTTTTGCGCCATTGCGCGCACCACTTCTTCCGACACTGCGCCGTGCTCGCGCAAGAGTTCGGCAGGTACATGCAGAATTTCATGCTTGGCGCGGTTGGAATAGGTCACGAAACTGCGCCCGATAACGACCGATGAACCGGGGATTTCGGTCAGCAGGGCTGATATGAGACCGCCGGTACAGCTTTCCGACGTGGCGACGCGTATATGTTTTTCGCCCGCCAGTCTGAGCAGTGTTTCCGCCTTATCGGTCAATTTTTTGTCGAACAGCATGGCTCTGTCTCCTATATCATTCCGAATTCGCGCGCGGCCAGTAAGACCAGCGCAGCCCATATGCCTGCCAAAACATCATCAAGCATTATGCCTGTCGCGCCACTGATGTTTTTATCGGCCCAGCGCACTGGCCAGGGCTTTACAATATCGAACAGGCGAAACAGCACAAAGGCAAGCGCGATACCGAGCGGCGTCAGCGGGGCAAGGGTCAAGGTCAGCCAAAGACCGGCCACTTCATCAATGACGATGGGCGAGGGGTCTTTGTCTTCTGTGCCGTCAATCCATACCGTGCTGGCCCAATGGCCCAAACCATAGGCAAAAGCGGCGGCTATGATGAGACCGGCCGCACCGAAATGCTGAGCAATAAGGAGGCCGGGCGCGAGCGCGGCCAGCGAGCCCCAAGTGCCGGAAGCCGGTTTCAGCAAGCCGGAGCCGAAAAAGGTGGCAATCCACGCGGCGGGCGAAAGTGGCGTTAAATGCGTCGGAAGTTTGTGCAAACCGCCCATTATGCGCCATCCGGCAGCAAGATTGTCGCTGTCGCTTGCGCCGCTATGCCTTCACCGCGACCGCTAAAACCCAGCCCCTCAGTGGTGGTGGCTTTCACCGAGACGGCAGAGAGCGGCAAGCCGGTCAGGGCGCTCAGCCTTTCGCGCATGGCGGCGCGATGCGGGCCGATTTTCGGCGCTTCGCAAATCAGCGTCAGATCAATATGGGTCAGCCGCGCTTGTTTGGCGGCGGCAAGGTGAAGCGCATGTTTCAGAAACTCGGCTGAAGCGCGGTCTTTATTTGCGGCATCAGACGGCGGAAAATGGTCGCCAATATCGCCCTCAGCAAGTGCTCCCAAAAGCGCGTCCGTAATGGCGTGCAGCCCGACATCGGCATCGCTATAGCCGATAATTTCGCGGTTATGCCCAATAGCGACACCGCACAGCATAACGGTATCTGCGCTGCCATCGTCGCCAAAGCGATGCACGTCGAAGCCCAAGCCGGTGCGCGGAATTAGGGGTGAGGTCATGGCAAAATCTTCTTCCGTCGTCAGTTTGATGTTTTGCGTCTCGCCGTCAATGATACGCACGCGCAATCCGGCCCGTTCGGCCACTGCAGCGTCATCGGTCATGCTTCCTTGCGGGGCGGCTTTATGAGCTTCCAAGATTTTGGCAAAGTCGAATAATTGCGGTGTTTGCGCGCGATATAGCCCGTCACGAGGTACTGTCTCAGTGATCTGGCCATTTTCGGCTTTTTTTAGCGTATCCGTTACCGGCAGGGTGGGAATAACACCGTCTGTATCGGTGAAATTGTCCAAACACCGTTCAATCAAATCTTGTGACACGAAAGGGCGTGCTGCATCGTGAATGAAAACGCGCTGAGGTTGCCCCTCAGCCAAAGCTTGTAAACCGTTCAACACCGACGCTTGGCGGTCCTCACCACCTAAAACATAGGTTATTTTATCCTTTTTATTACAATTACTTATTATGTTTTCATAAAGCTTTACATCATTTTTATGAATGGCCACGCAGAGGCTGGAAATAACCTCATTATCGGCAAAGGCGGCTATGCTGCGGGCCAACACGGAGCCGCCGCTACCATCGGGCATGTCGCGGTATTGCTTAGGTTTTCCTTGTCCGGCGCGGCTTCCGCGACCGGCAGCAACAATCAGTGCAACTGTGGATAAGCGTTCATTCATGGCGGCTAATCTAGCCTGAGACGCGGCATAAGGCGACAGAATTTTAGAAAATTGCTTGCCTTTATAAGGTTATGCACCCATTTTAGGCACATCGTGAACATTTCGGTTTTTGCCTAAAAAATGACCATTCAGCTAGGGGATATAACGCTTTCGGGGCGCGTATTATTGGCACCGATGTCGGGTGTTACGGATTACGCCTTTCGCAAAGCGGTGGCGAAAGCCAGTCGCGTTTCTGTGGTTTCTGAAATGGTAGCCAGTGAAGAATTGGTCAAATCGCGTGCCGATGTGGTGCGCCGCGCCGAGGGGTTCGGGCTATCACCCTTTATTCTTCAGTTGGCCGGTCGTGATCCGCATTGGATGCGCGAAGGTGCGAAGCTGGCCTGCGCTGCCGGTGCTGATGTCGTTGATATCAATATGGGCTGTCCGTCGCGGCAAGTAACCGGCGGTTTGTCCGGCTCGGCTTTGATGCGCGATGAAACCCTGGCCGAGGCGATTATCGCGGCTACGGTGCAGGGCAGCAGCAAGCCGGTCACGCTGAAAATGCGTTTGGGCTGGGATGACAATCTGCTTAATGCACCCTTAATCGCTGAGCGCGCTGAAGCTTTGGGTGTGCAAATGATTACCGTGCATGGCCGCACGCGTTGCCAATTTTATAAAGGTAAAGCCGATTGGCATGCTGTGCGCGCCACGGTCGAGGCGGTGCAAATTCCGGTTATTGTCAATGGCGATGTCGTAAACGGCGAAACGGCGGCGGCGGCTTTAGCGGCGTCCAACGCTGCCGGAGTTATGATCGGGCGCGCCGTTATTGGCCGTCCGTGGCTGCCTGGGCAAATCGAGACATTTTTGGACACCGGCGTTTGGCCTGAAGCCCCATGTGCGGCGCAACAATGGCGCATATTTGCTGATTGGTATGGCGACTGTTTGGCGCTTTATGGCGAAGGGCTTGGCCTGCGTGTGGCGCGTAAACATATCGCCGGATTTATTGAAAGCCTGTTCGGCGTTGAGGGTGGCAAAGCGCATCGTGGCGAAATTTGTCGCTTGGAAGACCCTGCACAGGTCATGCAGCGCATGCAAAACCTGTATGAAATATCTGACAGCGAGGCCGCCTGATGATTGTGCCCAATGAAAAATTACTGCTCGATGCATTGCCGCAGCCGGTCATTTCCATCGGCAGTAACCGCCATGTCACCTATGCCAACTTCGCCGCCCAAGAATTTTTCGGCTCCAGTCTGAATGTGCTGCGTCGCCAGCATATTGTCGATGTTTTGCCCTTTGGCAGTCCGGTTATCAGTCTGGTGGAACGTTGTCTCGACAATAATTTGAGCTTTAATGAATATGGCATTGATTTGACAGCACCGACGCAGATTGGAGGCACAAATAACGGTCGCATGGTCGATTTGCATGTGACGCCGACAGAAATTGAAGAAGGCGACCGGCAAGCCCTGATTGTCGTCCAGCCGCGCTCTATCGCGCATCATATTGACCGACAACTGACCCATAGGGGCGCGGCGCGTTCGGTTTCGGCCATGTCTGCCATGTTGGCGCATGAGATTAAAAACCCGCTTTCCGGCATTAAAGGTGCAGCGCAATTGCTGGAAGGTGATGCCGGCCCTGATGGGGTTGAATTGACCCGTTTGATTTGCAGCGAGACCGACCGCATCACCGGTTTGGTTGACCAGTTTGAACAATTTACCGAAACCCACGCCGACATTGACAGTCCCGTCAATGTTCATGCGGTGCTGGGAAATGTTCGCTTATTGGCGAGCAGCGGCTTTGGCAAACATGTTCGCTTTGTTGAAAAATATGATCCGTCTTTGCCACAAGTGAAAGGCAATAAGGATTTGCTGACGCAAGTCTTCCTCAATCTGGTCAAAAACGCGTCCGAAGCGGTGAGCGGTAATAAGGCCGAGATAAGATTGACCTCGTCGTTTCGCCCGGGGGTGCGCCTATCCGTGCCCGGCCGCGCCCGGCCGGTCAGCCTGCCGATGGAATTTAGCGTGATTGATAATGGCAGCGGTGTGCCCGAAGACATTAAGGCGCATTTGTTTGATCCGTTCGTCACCACCAAATCGAGCGGCACCGGATTGGGACTGGCTTTGGTTGCCAAAATTATCGGCGACCACGGCGGCACGATTGAGTGCAATAGCGAGCCGGGCCACACCGAATTTTGTGTTCGATTGCCCATGATTGATGAGGTCAGCGAGGGAGAAGTAAAAGGAGAAGTGCAATGAGCAAGGGAACAGTTCTTGTTGCTGATGATGACCGCGCCATTCGCACGGTGTTGACGCAGGCTTTGGGGCGCGCCGGTTTTGACGTGCGCGCCGGCCATACGGCGGCTTCACTTTGGCAATGGGTCAGCAATGGCGAGGGAGATGTGGTGATTACGGATGTCATGATGCCCGATCAAAACGCTTTCGATGTCATTCCGCGCATCAAAAAGCTGCGCCCCGATTTGCCGATTATTGTCATCAGCGCTAAAAACACCCTCGGCACGGCCATTACGGCGGCGGAAAAGGGTGCATTTGATTATCTGCCCAAACCGTTTGACTTGAGCGAATTGACGGCACTGGTGCAACGCGCCGTGGATACACCAAGCGATGGCGTTACTCGTCAAGCCGAAGCCGGAGATGAAGACGGGTTGCCATTGGTCGGGGCCTCACCCGCCATGCAGGAAATTTATCGCGCCGTGGCGCGCATGACACAAAATGACTTATCGGTTCTGATTACCGGCGAAAGCGGCACAGGTAAGGAGCTTGTCGCCAAGGCGCTGCACGATTTCGGCACGCGCAAGCGCGGGCAATTTGTCGCGCTGAACATGGCTGCGATTCCGCGAGAACTGATTGAGAGCGAATTATTCGGCCATGAGAAAGGCTCGTTCACCGGTGCCAATCAGCGCATGGATGGCCGCTTTGCCCAAGCCGAAGGCGGCACCTTATTCCTTGATGAAATCGGTGATATGCCGATGGAAACGCAAACCCGCTTGCTGCGCGTGTTGCAAGAAGGGGAATACACAACCATTGGCGGTCGCCAGCCGATTAAAACCGATGTGCGGGTGATTGCCGCGACGCATCAAGATTTGCGCCGCCTTATTCGCCAGGGGCTGTTCCGCGAAGACCTCTATTTCCGCCTTAATGTTGTGCCGCTGCGCCTGCCGCCTTTGCGCGAGCGGCTCGAAGATATTGAAGAGCTGGTGCGCCATTTTATGGCGCGCGGTGCCGATGAAGGCCTGTCAGTTAAAAGCTTTGACCGCGAAGCCATTGATGCGCTGAAGGCGTATGGCTGGCCCGGCAATGTGCGCGAATTGGAAAATTTAGTGCGCCGCTTGTCGGCTTTGCATGCTGATGAGGTGATTGGTGCGGAAGCCGTTCGGCTCGAGTTGAGCGACACTGATATGGCTGCGCCGCAAACCCAGCAGGCGGGTAATAATCTAACCGAAAGCTTGCATTTTCATCTCAGCAATTATTTCAAAGGGCACGGCAATTCGCTGCCGCCGAATGGGTTGTATGAGCGCGTGATGCGCGAGGTTGAAACGCCGTTAATTGAATTGTGCTTGGAAGCGACGCGCGGCAATCAGATTAAAGCGGCGGAACTGCTCGGCGTAAACCGCAATACGCTGCGCAAAAAAATCCGTGATTTGAATATTGAAGTGGTGCGCAGCGGCAAGAAATAAACGGTCTTGCTCACATGACCTGTGCTGTTAAACTCCCAGCAGATTTTGGGAGGTTTCATCATGGGTAAAGGTCCGTTAAGCGGCGTTAAAATCATTGAAATGGCAGGTATCGGCCCGGGGCCTTTCTGCGCCATGCTGTTGTCGGATATGGGTGCCGATATTATCCGCATCGACCGCAAGGGCGGGGCAGGTGGTTATCCGTCTGACACCAATAGCCGAGGCCGCAAGTCGATTGCGCTGGATCTGAAAAAGCCCGAAGCCATTGAAGCGGTGCTAAAATTGGTCGAGCAGGCCGATGTCATTCAAGAAGGTTTCCGTCCGGGCGTGATGGAACGCCTCGGCTTGGGGCCTGATGTCGTGCAGGCCCGTAACCCGAAAATCGTCTATGGCCGCATGACCGGCTGGGGGCAGTTCGGCACGCTGTCGCAAGCGGCAGGGCACGATATTAACTACATCGCCTTAACCGGCGCGCTGGCCGCCATCGGCAAAGATAAGCCGGTGCCGCCGCTCAATCTGGTCGGTGATTTTGGCGGCGGTGCGCTTTACCTTGCTATGGGCATTTGTGCGGCTTTGGTTGAGGCCAATAAATCGGGCAAAGGGCAAGTGATTGACTGCGCCATGACCGATGGTGCGACCTCGCTGATGGGCATGTTCTTCGGCATGAAAGCGGCGGGGATTTGGGAAAGCAAACCCTTTGCCAATATGCTCGACGGCGCGGCGCATTTTTATGACACTTACGAAACCAAAGACGGCAAATTCGTTTCCATCGGTTCCATTGAGCCGCAATTTTACGCCCTGCTGCGCGAGAAAGCCGGTTTTGACGACGCCGCTTTTGACGCGCAAATGGACAAAGCGGCCTGGCCTGAATTGAAAGCCAAAGTGGCTGAAGCCTTCAAAACCAAAACCCGTGACGAGTGGGACGAGATTATGCTGGGCACGGATATTTGCTATGCGCCGGTGCTCGATATGGATGAGGCATTTGACCATCCGCACAATCGCGAGCGCGACACCATCACCGAGGCCTTTGGCATTAAGCAACCCAATGTTGCCCCGCGCTTCAGCGGCACGCCGAGTGAAATTCAGGGCCCGCCGCCGAAAATCGGCGAGCATAATGATACGGCCTTTGCCGATTGGGGCATTGATGGTGATGTGCTGGAAGAGCTGAAATCGGCGGACGCGATTTAGCTTTTAATTATCGTGGTTCATCCACCACGCATCAAGCCGCGCACCATAGGCAGAATGTCGGGTCGGATGCTCGACAAAATGCCAGCGCGCAACCCATTGCACGGGATTGTGGTAGAGCGGAATGAAATAGCGGCCGCTCATCAATGCACGGTCAAGCGCGCGCGCCGCCGTGACGAAATCTTCTTTTGATTCAGCGCGGGTCAACGCCGTTGCGGCAGTATCGACGGCGAAGTCTTTAATGCCGGCATAATTACGACTGCCTGGCGTGTCGGCCGCTTCGCTGCCCCAATAATATATTTGTTCATTACCCGGCGATAGCGAGGCGTAATAATTATAGGCAGTCAAATCAAAATCGAAATTTTGCAGCCGCCTTTGATATTGGCTGGAATCGATAAGCCGCACTTTCAAATCGACGCCAATGCCGGCCAACATGCGCCGCCATGACAAAGCGAGACGCTCATCGCTGCGCCGCTGCACCAGAATTTCCAACTCAACCTTTTCGCCGCTTGGGCTGAACAGGCTTTTGCCGCGCATCTGAAAGCCTGCTTTTTCCAATAATTGCATGGCCTCCAAGCGTTTGGCGCGGTCGCGGCCCGTGCCGTCACTTTCAGGCGCTTTATAGCCAAGCTCCAACTCGGCGCGCGGAATAAGGCTGCGCGATAAAAGCTCGGCCTCATCATCGCTCATCGGTTTGTCGCTGGCGCTCAGTTCCGTATTGCCGAAATAGCTTCCGGTGCGGCGAAAAACATCGCCATAGAGAATTTTGTTTATCCATTGAAAGTCAAAGGTCAAATCCATCGCTTTTCGCAAGGCCCGATTGGCCAAAAGCGGGCGGCGCGTGTTCATCACAAAGGCGCGTAAACCGGACGGTGTGCCGAGCGTGATGTTTTCCTTGACGATGCGGCCATCATTGGCAGCGGGGAAGTTGTAGCCGGTGGTCCAGCGTTGCGGATTGCTCTCAAACCAAATATCGAGGTCACCCGCTTTGAAGGCTTCAAAGGCGGTTGCTTCGTCGCGGTAATAATCTTCCAAAATCACTGCAAAATTATGACGCCCGCGATTATGCGGCAGATTATCGGCCCAATAGTCTGCGCGTTTTTCAAATCGCACTTGCGCTCCCGGTGTCACCTCGGCGATTTCATAAGGGCCGGAACCGAGTGGCAAATCAAGCGAGGCGGCCTGAATATCGCGCTCGCCATAAATATGTTTGGGTAATATTGGCATCAGCCCGATGATCAGCGGTAATTCGCGGTCGGGCGGCGAGGGCTTAAAAGTAAAGGTGACCGTGCGATTGTTCGGTGTCGTCAGGGTTTCGACTTGATCATAATAATAACGATGATTGGGGCGCCCTTGACCGCGCAAAAGCTGCCACGTAAAGGCGACATCGGCTGCGGTAACAGGCTTGCCATCGGCAAATTTGGCTTGTCGGCGAATGGTAAAGGTAACGCTGCTCCGATCGGGCGCTGCCGTCACCGTCTCCGCCAGCAGGCCATAAAGCGAGAAGGATTCGTCATAATGGCGGTCCAATAAGCTTTCAAACACGCGTTCACGAATGTTTTTCGCGGCATTACCGCGAATGGAAAACGGGTTAAGGCTGTCAAAACTGCCGATTTGCGCTTGTTTTAAGGTGCGCCCCTGCAAGGCATTGGGGCTGGCATAATTATAATGTGTGAAATCGGCGGCTAATTGCGGCGCGCCATGCATGGCAAGGGCGTGGTCCTGAGCGAAGGCCGTTTGACCGGAGAATATGAGGACACAAAATATGGTCGCGAGGCGCATGAATTAACCTTTCCGAGACGGTACGATAATTTGCCTTATCCAAGCAATAAATCCATTACTATTATGGTTTAAGTAATGGAGATAACGCATTGTTTTATTATATTCTTTTATATCCTCAAACATGGCTTCACGCTTTTTTATGGGGCGTCCTTTTTCAAGCTCACGGAGCGGTTTGGCGGGATTGCCCGCGGCAATGACATTGGCCGGAATATCTTTGGTGACAACCGACCCTGCACCAATAACACTATTTGCGCCGATTGTGACACCTTTACAGACCTTCACGCCCTCACCAAGCCAGACATTTTCGCCAATATGCACCGGGGCACGTGGCCCGGGCGAGGCGAGGCGGTCATATATTTCATGCCAATCAGAGTCGGAAATATAGACGCGACTGGCAATCATCACATTGTCGCCAATCGATACATGGTCAGCCGATACAATCTGCAGGCCGGGGGTCAGCAATGTGTGGCTGCCAATATCAATACGTCCGCGGCCACCGGTTTCATTTGGCCAGGTGCAAAGGCGCGACATTTGTCCGCGCGAGGTTTGAATATGCACATTGTCGCCGAGGTAAATATCATCGCCCCAAATTTCCAAGCGATGCGGGCCGATCACTTCAAGGCCGCTGCCGACTGCGGTGAATTGCGGCGTAAGCCGCCAACGCGTGTAAAACCGGCGGATGAAATTGACAAGCAGACGCATGGAATAAGGCTTGTGGTCACGACGCATGGGGTTTTTCAACCTCTTCATAGGCTTCTGTGACGCGCCGGTTCTGCCATTCAAACTGTTTATAGTCGGGCCGCTTTTCGATCGTCGGCTTGACGATATTGAAATAGGGCGAGACATCAAAATCGCGCGGCGTGAACAAGGAGTGGTGACGGATATGCATTATCTCGCGCTGATTTTCTCGTGTGACATCGGGTAAAATCGGATAGTGAACGAATTGAAAGGCGCGCGCAATCAGCGTTGAACATATGGCCTGCGTCGGCTCACCGCTGCCCAGCGCAATCATACGCCGCCGCCAGCGCACCGGCACGGGCGGCTGTGGCAAGAGATAGCGCGCCAAATCGACGACATTTTTGACATCGTAAGATTGCCCGATGGATTTGATGATGTAATCGCTGACAATGGCGCGGTCTTCTTCAGTTATAAGCGCGGGCCGACAAATGCGCGTATTATAGCCGAGATATTTGGTCAGCGAGGCAGCAATGACGCCATCGGTCAAATCGGCCTCAACCAAAGCTGCGGGGTGGCCGTGCTTGTCGCGCAAACCGGCATCGCGGCCGACAAAATAAGCGGCATGCGACCAAGTGGATTGGGTGAGATATTTAATGGCTGAGGAAATGCGTTGATTGCCTTCGACCAGCAAAACATCGCCCGGCTGCAAGCACGCTTCCAGCTCAGCCAGCGGAATGAATTGATAGGACCGATAAT
>Ga0181568_10000427_pt1 | contig 37232 bp, 37 predicted proteins | sample 101ome_20_FD_133758 | JGI IMG/M metagenome (GOLD analysis project Ga0181568, IMG submission 133758) | Coastal salt marsh microbial communities from the Groves Creek Marsh, Skidaway Island, Georgia - 101404AT metaG (megahit assembly) | ecosystem: Environmental > Aquatic > Marine > Intertidal...
GAGGCTATGGGAAAACCACGCTCCTTGGCCCAACCACGTCGAGAAAATCAATCCGCTGCTCTGTTGATTCGTATTCTTCTCGCCTCGTCGAAGGTGATACTTGCTTGGGGCGTATTGGTGTGTATTGGCAATAAGTAATTCATTCATTGCAGGGTCGGTTGTGTAGCGGTTTCCTGATGTCGAGTCTATTATGGCGCGTAATCGAGGGAGGTTATTGACAATGGCCCTTCCGTTCAAGGCCGCAGAGATATCCTCTGCAAATGTATCCAAGGTTGAATCCATGTAGAACCCTACGCTTCCATTGACATCGTCATTGACAGGGTGAGAATTCACGCCCATTACCGGTGTGTTTTCATCGATATTGTGAGAGATCGAAGTTAATGTTCCATCTCCTCCAAGAACAATAACGAGATCACGCCCAATGAAATCTGCTCTTCGGACTCGTTCTCGAGCACGTAGCTCGACTCGAAGTTGATGAGTTGACATCATATCTTCGAGAATTGCTTTGAGTTGTGCTAGACTCTCATCATGGATGGGTTCGAAGTTTTTCTTGTATACAACAAGGACATTGGTCATACCCTCTCCTCCAATCCAACCCAAGTGGTTGACCTTCTTGAAGAAGACCGATGATTCATAAATCTCCATAACTTGGGGGTAGCATGGATGAGAAAGAAGACTTTTGGGGCGAGATTGAATCAACGCAGCAAGAATCAGTGCCTTCGGTCATGATTTCGGGTACGACTCAACCAATGGCGGTCCCACAACAAATGTATGGTAATCAACAAATGATCCTTATGCAGCAACCTTCGTCTGCACCAAAAGTGATTGGAGTTTTCGTTATCATTTATGGTGCACTCAATACTTTGGGAGGTCTTATGGGTGTTTTCGGTGGCGCTTTATTGGAATCAGAACTTGATACAGAAGGCCCGTGGGCTATGATGATTTTATTTTCAATAATTTCTATGGTATTAGGCGTGGGCTTTATTTTCTCAGGCACATACATTAACCAAAGGAAAAAAATTGGTGTCCAAATTTCCTGGGCTCTTATTCTTGCATCAATGATTATCGGATTGGCGCAGACTGCACTCATGCCAGTAGATTTAGCAGGGACGGGCATGAGTGAGAGTTTCTACTATGGTTCGCAAATTGGAGGACAGGTTGTATGCAACGCCATTTGTGGCCTTCTTGTGGCTATCCCCATTATGGTGAACAATTCGATGATGGACGATTCCTCATTGTGGGGTTGAATCCCTCTGGTGCGAGTCGCTCTCGAGGGATAACGGAAAACAGATATTCGTTTTGGTGTCACGAATGTTCTGATTAAACCAAGGGTTACAACGATAAACCAGTGTTTGGCAGGGTGTTCTATGAACATCAATGATTTGGATCTTGACCGAGGGTTCTTCCAATTAACGTTACCATACCGATGGCAATATTGGATTGGATGGGTCATTGGAATGCTCATGATCGTTGCAGGGATTGTTGTCAATCCAGTCATTTCACTCTTTGGTCTTCTTTTTGTCGGATTGAGCTCACCTGGATCGCTTGAGGCAGACCTTCACAAGGTCCGTATGGCCGCACCAAAACCCGAAGATTTGGAAAGAGAGGCCTTAGAAAAGGGGTACTCTATCGATTCTTGGTGGATGGGTCGAACATCCTACACGCCTACAACGGACCCAAGTGATTGGATTCTCGCTGCTCCTGGTCCAACAACATGGAATGAGGACCAATATTTGCCACACGGCGATGGCACACCGCTTCCTGAGCATCCTGCGAATGTTGGAACACCTCGGCCTGCAACACTTTCGACGTATGGCATCATGATGATTCTCTTCGTCATCGGCCTATGTGTCGGAGCTTGGTATGCCGTTGAGAATTCTACGCCAGATGATAACTTTTCTTTCATACCATATGTGTCACTGGGAGTTGGTGTGATTTGGTCACTGATTGGCTATTTCCAATACAAGATGCAGCGACAAATGACAGACACGCCAACCAGTCTTGTTCGTTCAGTTGCCGTTGGAAATCCAGAACTTGTTGGTCAGGTACGACCATCCAAGTCCGGTGTTCTACGTGTTGTTGTTGATGGTCATCCAAATCGAGTCATTCCAAATTGTGTCAACTTTCACTGGTCCTATGAGGTAAAGATTCGGGAGACAACAACCGATAGTGAAGGAAAAACCCAAACAAGAGAGTATTGGAGAACCATCCGAGAAGACAATGGTGGTGTACCATTCATTCTCAATGATGGAACCGGAGGTATTCTCGTTAATCCAACATCGTTCAAGCGCACTGATATGGGGCAATATCTCAAGCGTTGGGAATCCAACCATGCAGATTCGCTCAGAAAGGAATTTGGAATGGAGTTCGCAGCACGCCTGTTCACAGGAGGAAACGTAGTCAAACATCGATGGACAGTCTATGCTCTTCGAATTGGGAATCCTGTTTATCTTGTTGGAACAACACGAAGTCGACCTCAAGAGGAATTGCAAAATGAAGGGCTCGATGGAACCCTCCAGAACACACTTCTCGAGGTTGTTGGTGAAGATGCGCCCGGTGTCAAAGCGACGCTTCAGCGTGGGACTGAACTCGCAAATCTCGGGCGCATGCGATCTTCGTTTGAAGTCATGATGATTCCATTATGTTTGACCATTGGCGGACTTATTGTCACCTTGATGAACCTCTAAGCATAGAAGCGCATCCTTCTTGACCCGAATTGGATTCGGAGTTTCATGGCTGAAGATGTCGTATTGGTTGGAGGGGCACGAACCCCATTTTGTGAATGGGTTGGAGGAAAGCGTGGTGATGGTAGACCAGGTGGGCTTCTGAAGACAGTAAGCGCACAAGAATTGGGATCTATTGCGATCAAAGGAGCATTGGAAAAGACCAACACTGCGCCAGAAAAGGTCGACCACGTTGTAATGGGGTATGCACTTCAAACATGCTCACAGTCCATTTATGGCGCACGCCACGCAGGTCTCAAAGCAGGTATTCCACAGGAAGTACCCATGCTCACACTTTCTCGAATCTGTGGTTCAGGAATTCAATCCATTGTAACTGGAGCACAGATGATTATGCTTGATGAAGCTTCTACGGTCGTAGCAGGTGGCATGGAGAACCTCTCTCAAGCACCACACGTCCTTCGCGGAGCACGCGATGGTTGGAAACTCGGACGTTCACCGCCAGTTGAGGATTATATGATGACCAATCTCCAAGACATGACTTGTGGTAAATTCATGGCTCAAACGAGTGATGAGATTTGCGCTCGAAAGGGAGTTACTCGTGAAGAAACGGATGCTTTTGCTGCACGCTCTCATCAACGAACACTTGCATCCATTGAGAACGGCGTTTTCGAAAATGAAATCGTTGATGTTGTCATCAAGTCTCGACGTGGTGAAAAAGTCATTACTGCTAAGGATGAAGATCACGTCGTACGTGATACATCTCCTGAATCACTATCGACACTTCCAACAGCATTTGGACCTGATTCATTGGTCACGGCAGGTAATGCTTCTGGAATCGTCGATGGAGCAGCAGCGGTTGTCATCAAATCCGCTTCCCAAGCTAAAGCTGATGGTGACGAGCCACTTGCACGCATCGTTGGTTGGGGAATCGTCGGTCTTGAACCAGCTATTATGGCCTATGGGCCCGTCCCTGCATCACGAAAAGCCTTGGAACGAACAGGTCTTTCGATTGAGGATATTGATCGATGGGAAATAAATGAAGCATTTGCAGGTCAAGCAGTCGCTTGTGTCAAGGAACTTGATCTTGATGAAGACAAGGTCAACGTCAATGGCGGCGCAGTTGGTTTAGGACATCCTCTTGCTGCAACAGGAACTCGTCTCACGCTTACGCTTGCACATGAACTGAAGCGATCTGGTGGAAAATACGGTATTGCAACAGCATGTATTGGCGGAGGCCAAGGTATCGCAATTGTCATTGAAGCAATCTGATTTGCATGTCTATTCTCAATTTGTGGTCGCTCGGCCATTTTATCCAATGGTCAATCATTGGACGTTTTTTCTTAAAAAATTGGTATCTCTTCTTTTTCCTATCGATTGGTTGGGAACTTCTTGAATTGGTTTTACCTTATGATTTTACAAAAGAAACTTGGATCAACAAGATTTCTGATGTGTTCGTCAACATCGCAGGATTCTGGATTGGAAACAGAATCCGAGTTGAATCCTAACAATTTCTCAACAACATTGTGACGGATTTTTTCTCATGTTGAAGAATTCCAACCTCCTCGAACCCAAACCGATAATGGAATCGCATAGATCCAGGATTGGGAGGCTCTAAATTGACTTCTGCTGCTACTGGTATCCCGTGTTCTTGAGAATAAGATATTACGTGGCCATACAATGCTGAACCAACCCCTGAATTTCTATACGCATTGGAAACAGCGATTCTATCAACATAAATGAATGAAGTATAGTGATGGTTAAACCATGCATAATTCAGGCTGCCATAGGCTGTTTTAGGAGGTAAACAAATGACGAATCCAATCAACTCCCCTCCACTGTAAGCGCCGATTGAAAGTGAAGAGGAGTTCAGCAACTGAGAGATTTCCTCTTTTGAAACCTGGCCAGTGCCTGGTAATCCTTGTTCATTGATTGACCAAATCGAATCAAGATCGGATTCCGACAAGGGGGCGATGTCCATATTGCATCGTTCAAAGATGATGGTTTATTGATGAAACGGTTGATGAAAATCAAGGTCTCATAGGAATTTTGAGTCGTAGTGGACTTCAAGTTTCCTTGGTACGATTTCCTTTTCAATCAGGGCTCGGATTGCAGCTGTCTCCATTCGTGCACCCCGGATGGTTGTGACAAATGGTATGTTCAATTCAACAGCAAGCCTCCTCATCATGTTTCCATCTCGAACCGCACCTCCGGACACTGTCGGTACGTTGACGATGAATGAAATATCTCCTCTGCGCATCAGATCAAGGGCGTCGGGATGCTTCCTTTCATTGATTCTATAGACTGTAGTAACCTCCACATCGGAGGCCCTCAACACGTCCGCAGTCCCTGGAGTGGCATAGAGTGTGAAGCCAAGGTCGTGCAATTCTTCTGCAATTGGGACGAGAGCATCTTTGTCTTCGTCTCGGACGGTGAGGTAGACGCCTCCTCCACTTGCAACAGGAACTTCAGTGGCCAACCTCGCTTTGAGATAAGCAACGTCAGCTGATGTATCTGAACCATACACTTCGCCAGTCGATTTCATTTCAGGACCTGGTGCGGGATCAAGACCTCTCAATTTGATGAATGGGAACACAGGTGCCTTCACGCAAATCTGACCAGAAGTGCGTTTTGGTATTGTTTGTTGAGAAAGAGGAATTCCAATTGTAACGTTTGCTGCAATTTTTGCCAATGGTAATCCTGAAGATTTTGCGACGAAGGGTACTGTACGAGATGATCTTGGATTGACCTCAAGAACGTACAGATCGTCACCTTGAATAGCAAACTGAATGTTGAAGCATCCCTTGATTTTGAGGCCTAATCCAATTGTTTTTGTTTGTTCAGCAACACGAGTAAGCATTTCTTCACTAATATTTTGTGCTGGAATAAAACATGTGGAATCTCCTGAGTGGATGCCTGCTTCCTCGAGGTGTTCCATGATTGCTCCAACAAGAACCTCGTTGCCATCGGCCGCTGCGTCAACATCGAGTTCGGTCGCATGGCCCAGATATTCGTCAACCAGCAACGGCTTATCTGGCGCGAGATAGGCCTCTTTGAGGTATGCCTCTAGCTGAGTCTCATTGGATAAGATCTCCATCCCTCGGCCCCCTAGGACGTAGGATGGTCGAATAAGAACTGGGAATCCAATCTCATCTACAGCTTTTCGAATGTCGTCTGCTGATGTACCAGTTGCACCATTGGGCATTCGCAGGCCGTGTTGCTTTGCAAACACCTCAAATCGCTCACGATCACTCGCCTCATCAATACCATCAACACTTGTTCCCAAAATCTGTACGTTTGCTCCCTTGGATGCCAAGTGTTCTAGACGTTTTTCGATCGGTTGTGCGAGATTAATTGCAGTTTGACCTCCAAATTGCAATAAGATTCCATGGGCTTTCTCACGTAGAAGAATTTCGGATACACATTCGCTGGTTAGTGGGTCAAAGTACAATCGGTCAGATGTATCGAAATCCGTTGAAACGGTTTCTGGATTGTTGTTAATGAGGACAGCATCCATTCCTGCGGAACGTATCGCCATCACTGCATGCACACAACCATAGTCGAATTCGATTCCTTGACCTATTCGGATTGGGCCAGAACCGATAGCGACCATCCGTTGTTTGTCCCGCTTGTCCAAGTTTGGAACATGATCGATTCCCTCATCCTGGAACGGCTCGTAGGTTGAATAGTAATACGGCGTTTTCGCAGCAAATTCAGCAGCACATGAATCAACCATTCGATATCGTGGATGAACTCTCAACTCATGACGTCGAAGCATAACAGACTCTTCATCGCAGTCACTTGGCAATGCTTTCCAACCTGATGGCTTGAATCCATTGAGAGCGTCAGCAATGTGGGCGTCACTAAATCCATTCGACTTGTATCGAATCAGTGTCTTTTGATCAAGGGAAGATGGTCGAGTGCCTAGGTTGACCAATTCGGATTCCATCTGAGCAATATGTTCGAACCGCTGGAGGAACCAACGGGTAATTCGAGTAATCTCGTGCACTTGTTCGATGGTCCATCCTCTTCGGAACGCTTCCAAGAGAGCGCCCATTCTTCGATCTGTCGCAGTCCGAAGCCAATCAACAAGGACGCTGTCAGGAAGTTGTTCATGAGCGCGTTCAGCCATCCCTTCACCCTCAGACTCGTCTGCACGCGTTAATGGTCGTGGGTAAGGGCAACCCTGTTCGAGGGACGCCCAAGCCTTGAGAAAAGCCTCTTCGAAGTTTCTACCAATGGCCATCACTTCACCAGTTGACTTCATGGATGTGCCAAGTGTCCGATCTGCAGTCCTGAATTTATCGAAGGGCCACCTAGGGATCTTAACGACGACATAGTCGAGTGTCGGTTCGAATGCTGCTGTTGTCCCTTCACCAGTGATTGGATTTGGTAGTTCATCAAGTGTGTAACCAACTGCAATCTTTGCTGCCATACGGGCTATTGGGTATCCTGTAGCTTTTGATGCCAGAGCAGAGGAACGACTCACACGTGGGTTGACTTCAATCACTCGAATCTCGCCCGTGAATTGGTTGAAGGCAAATTGCACATTGCAACCACCTTTGATGTTTAATTCCCGAATCAGGGCAAGCGCTTTGTCTCGAAGTTCTTGGTGATCTGCATCTGAAAAAGACTGGAGCGGTGCAACAACAACAGATTCGCCTGTATGTACTCCCATCGGGTCGATGTTTTCCATTGTACACACAATCGTTGCATTGTCTGCGGTGTCTCTCATGACCTCGTATTCAAGTTCCTGCCATCCAAGAATTGATTCTTCAATGAGAACTTGATTGATACGTGAATTTCTCAACCCAAGAGTTGCAATTTCAACAAGTTGCCCCATGTCGAATGCAGTTCCTCCGCCAAGTCCACCGAGTGTGAATGCAGGTCGAATCAAAATTGGCCAAGAACCAATCTCTTCAGCTGCTTTGATGACTTCTTCCATTGAATTGCAGGCGATGGCCTGGGAGATTGGAAGATCAATCGATTCACAAACCTGGTTGAATAGTTCACGATCTTCTGCTTTGTCAATAGCATCGAGGTCAGAACCGATCAACTCAACACCCAATCGTTCAAGGGTTCCATCATGCGATAATTCGCTTGCAATGTTGAGGGCCGTCTGGCCACCCATTCCTGCGAGAAGTGCATCAGGCTTTTCGATTTCCAGAATCTTCCGAACGGTATCGGGTAGCAATGGCTCGATGTATACACGGTCTGCCATTTCGGGATCGTTCTGGATGGTAGCTGGATTTGAATTGACCAGAATCACTTCGTAACCATCCTCTCTCAATGCACGTACGGCTTGCGAGCCTGAAAAATCGAATTCTGCAGCTTGGCCGATCTTAATCGGTCCTGAACCGAGCACAAGGATGGTATTGAGATCGTCTCTTCTTGGCATTATGCATCACCTCGAAGATGCTCATCGACCATTTCACGGAATCTGTCGAACAAAGGCTCTGCATCATGAGGTCCTGGACAGGCCTCAGGGTGGAATTGGACGGTAAAGCATGGTCTGCCTAGAACATCAAGACCTTCCACAGTCTTGTCATTCGCATTGATGTAACGGACCTCTACATCGTAACCATGGAGGTTTTCACCTTCTGGCGATGTAGCTCCACTTGGATGTGCTGCAAGCATCCCATGTTCAGGGTCAGCGACGGCAAATCCGTGGTTTTGGGATGTAATCCATACACGACGGGTTTTCAGATCAACAACGGGCTGATTCGCTCCACGATGACCATATCGCATCTTGTAGGTTTTGAGGCCAGATGCAAGTCCCATCAATTGGTGACCAAGACAAATGCCCATGACCGGTAGTCCTGAAGCCACAGCATTCGCCAATGTGTATCGAGCAGCTGTTGCCTTCCCGGGATGAGCCGGGTCCCCTGGTCCATTTGAGCAAAACAGGGCTTGTATTCCAAATCCATTGAGCGTCTCTAAATCCACGTCAGGTGGGCACCATACAACCTCGAATCGCCGGGAGAGATTTCGCAAAATGTTGTACTTTACACCACAATCCAATGCTCCAATGCGAGGTAATGGCTGGCCCAAATCGTCGATTGCGCCCGGATTGAGTATGACCGGCTCATCAATGGAAACAAGGTCAACCAAATCCTCGAGTTCTGGCGATGTCATCACTTCAAGTCGCTTCAACATTTCTTGTTCTTTCTCTTTCGGGCCAAAAATGCAAAGCACGGTTCCAAGTTCTCGAACTCGTCGTGTGATCGCTCGTGTGTCAACGTTTTCAATTCCTGGAACGCCATGAGCCTGAAGAAGTTCAGAAACGGTTCCAATTGAATCACGATGGTCAGGATCGGTCATCGCATGTCGAACAACAACACCCTTTGGCCAAACCGCTCGAGATTCAGATTTTCCTCCATGGATGCCGTAATTTCCAATCAATGGATATGTGAAGGTAAGGATTTGACCAGCCCAAGAAGGGTCCGTTAACGACTCCTGGTAACCCATCATTCCAGTTGTGAACACAAGTTCGCCCTCTCCAAAACCTTCTGCTCCAAACAGTGTTCCTTCAAATCGACCTCCGTCAGCGAGCAAAAGTAGTCCTTCACCACTTGCTTTTTGTGGTAGGTTGGATTTGTCAAAAAGGGCATCTGCGGCGTCTTGGAATTGAGGTGCATCGACAACGCCATGGTTGAGTCGACCCGGTGCGAATCCGGAGGGGCTGCTACCATCCATCGACATCAGCGGTATTCGTTATAGGCCATCCATAATGCTTGGGGATGGTTTTTGTTTGATTTTGTCACGATTCTTTGGTATCAGTAACATCTTTTCCAGTGTTGCTTGGGTTGATGACCAATTCACCGCCATCGAGCGTCCTTTCAACCGAGCCTGTCCCATACCAACCATCCAAGAACAATGCCAATGCTGCAACTTCAGAGTGTGGTTGATTTCCAACTGCGAGATTGTATTGCGAAACTTGGAATACTTCGGATGGAACCTTCGCCCCTCCGACAATGATGACCAGAGGACGGTCACGTCGAATCGTTGGTGTTACACTTCTGTATGATGCACCGTACATTGTAAGATGTACAGCGGTTCCGGGAGGATTGCCGTCAACACCCTCCTTGACAAATTTCCTTAGCCATGCCATTGGACTTTTGATGTGTTCAACAACCATATCTCCACCAAATCGTTGATTGACAGAATCAATGTTTTCTGGAAGGCGATCATCTTCATCTCCTGAAAACAGAAATCGATTGGCTCCAAGTGCCCTTGCTACCAATGCGAGATGCGTTGTTATCCTCGGGTCTCTACCGAGTCGATATCCGAGGCGCAGGATGATGACATCATGTTCGGTCATATCGTCGCCTCAACAAAGGTATTCAAGAAGGAAGCGGATATCATTCTGTTGTTACGCTTTCGTCTTGTTCACCGGGCGGTGTTAGGACGATGTCTTCGTTTGCTTCGAGGAAACGACGGAGCCAGAGAAGCAGGTATGCATCAACAATAAGGTGGCCTCCATAAACTGTTCCGGCCCCGACTAGTGCCAAACGGACACTACGCCAAATGCCTGTATTCACTTCGATTGAGTCCGACATGAACGCAGTGACAAGTGGTTCTCCAACGTACAAGAGTACCATGATGATCATGACGCCAGAAATCAAAGAAGGTACAAGAGAACCCATCTCCCGGCCGAAGTCGCCAAATGCAGAATGTAAGAAGGCAAGAAGCATGACTGCAAGTGCGACCTCATTGTAGTCTAATGCGAAGAATTTGGAGACGCCAATGGAGAGATCGTCTGTAGATGAGTTGCTAATCAGCAGCCACCAAAAGAGACCGGATACAGTGACGATCCCTGCGCCAAGTTTTGCCCTACTTGAGAGCATGTTGAAGATCGCAGGCTTGTCGTAAATATCCAACCGTAGTGCTACGCGTTCAGCAAGTTCGAGCGAAGCTTCGCTAACGCCTAGTTCAGCCGTTGGGGAAATGGAACCACTCATTGAATGGTTGCCTTCGCTCTCCGACATGCAAGAGGCTTGGGTATGAGGCCTTATGAATCCATCCTTGGTGCAACTGCTCATGGCTGATGCCTTGGCACCTTTTTCATTCCGCCGTGAGTCATTAATACCGGGTCTCATGGGGATCCTCAACATTACGCCCGATTCATTTCACGGCCCATCACGACTTGATAGCGTAATAGAGGCAATGCAAAGAGGTATCGCCATGATTTCGGCAGGTGCGGAGATCATCGACATTGGGGGCGAGAGTACGCGACCAGGTTCCCATCCAGTCTCTATAGAAGAAGAACTTGAAAGGGTGATTCCAGTAATTAGAGCAATTCGTGAAACTTCACCATCGGTCCAGATTTCAATCGATACGAGAAACTACGAGGTTGCTCGACAGGCATTGGACGCTGGAGCAACCATCATCAACGACGTTTCCGGCTTACGCTCACCTGAAATGATGGATTTGGTCTTAGATCGAAAGGTTCCAGTTTGTATCATGCACATGCTTGGTGAACCAAAGGCGATGCAAAGTAATCCGACGTATGGGAATGCTTTGTCTGAAATTTCATCTGAACTTCTGGGTACAGCACAGCTACTTGTTGATGCCGGGCATGAGCTAAACAGCATTTGTCTTGACCCCGGAATCGGGTTCGGAAAGACATTGCAGCATAACATTGACCTGCTCAAAGGCTGGCAAGCATTTCGAGGCGAATACGATTTTCCTATTCTTTGGGGCGTATCTCGTAAGTCGATGATTGGGCAGATCACCGGTCATTCAATGACTGAAGATCGATTGTTTGGAACACTCGGTGTAGCAGCTTATGCGAATCAAGTAGGAATTGATTGGTTAAGGGTTCATGATGTTCAAGCACATACTGACGTTCTCAACGTACTTGATGCTCTTGACTAAGTGATGCCGCCACCAATGAAACCAGCGGCTGCGAACCATGCTCCAAGCATACTTCCGAGATTGGTTAAAGCAGTGACCAAAAGTACGCGACCAGCACGATTACTCCAGAATCCACCAATCGATGTTCCTTTGAGAAACAGTTGCAGATCCTCTGTAGTCGGTTCAGAAATACGTAATTGAACGTATCCAGCAAACCATCCTGCTGCAAGGGCAGGATTTAGTGAAGTGATTGGACTTGCTAAAGCGGCTGTGAGGATGGCTAAGGGATGGCCTCTGGCAAGAATGCAACCGAGCGCAGCAAAGACTGCGTTGAACAACGTCCAAACGGTGAGCATCTTGACAACATTGACTTCATCATTGTTAAACAAAGCAAAACCGACGAGTCCCATTACAATCAAAGGTATGGCAAACGGCAATACTTTGCCGAATATTCCTTTTTTTGGTACTGTGGAGATTGCTTCGAATTCTTCGGGAGGTAATGGATTGTACGGCGTTAATGCCCGTTCTATTCCTTTCAGATGACCTGCTCCAACAACAACCAACATCTTCTCTTCAGTCTTTGATTGCATGATTTTCTCAGCAATGTAGCGGTCTCTCTCATCGATCAAAGCCTCTCCTGCACCCTGTGAGAATTCCTTCAAATCTTCCATCATTGAGGACAACAGATCTGAATCAGAGAGCAAATCGTCGAGGTCAAAATCCTCGTCAAGTTCTTCATCATCCGCAAAAAGGGAGAAGAGCAATCGAAACCTTTCTCTCCATTTCATTTTCTTCCATGCTCGTCGCATGGTAACTTGGATGTCTCGATCAACCAATGCAACGTCGATTCCTGCAGCCTTTGCTGTTTCCACAGCAGCCAACAATTCAGCACCTGGTTCTTGCCCTTCATTCAGCCCTAAGCGTCGTTGTTCAGCACTCAGCATGGCCTGCATGAGTACCATGGGGGCCTTTCCTTCCTTGATGACTCGACGGAGGCCTTCTTTGTCGAGTCGCCGACCTTCTACAAGCGCATCATGGCGGGTTTGGCACAATTCGACACCTACGACCTTCGGTTGATAACTTTCGATTTGCTCTCGAACTGCCTCAACAGAAGCGGTAGCAACGTGAGCAGTGCCTAAGAGGCGAAGCGTCGGTGAGATGTCGATAAACGGGGAGGAGGTCAATTCTCATCATCTCCGCAGAAAAGGTTCTCAATACGCTCGGTAAATACAGAAAGAATTCTGTCTTGCGAATCATCATCAGAAGGATTCTCTATTCCAAGATTTGAGATGAGAATTTGGCCGCCTGCCATTCCACGATGCCCTCCAGCTTGTCCATCAGGGAACTCCTTCGAGAGCGCAAGGCCGATGTGGAGATTCTCTCGACGACTTCTTGCAGAAAGGAGCATCTTCTGTCGTTGGATTCCATAAACAAGAACCAAATCTGTATTTGATGTTGCAAACAAGAAATCAGCAACCTGTGCAAGGTCATCACGGTGAACGAGATTTTTAATTGGAGCCAAAACAAGTCGATCATGCTGAATCATTGTTGTAAGCGCTTGTCGGAACGATTCCAATGTCTCAGGAGTCCGAAGTGGTGCTTGTATAGATTGGAGGAGTTCATCATCAACCCATGTATTGAGCCACATCAGGGCACGGAGATCGACTTGATTGAATGAACGAGTAAACGAAAGCGTGTCGGTTCGCAATCCGAACGAGAGGGCTGTTGCTAACCGTGGTGTCATTTCCAAACTCATGTTCATGAGGAGATTTGCAATGAGAGACGAGGTGGCAGAGTATTCAGGACGCAAGAATGCAACATCTGCGGAGACGGCTTTGTCCGAAGTGTGGTGATCGATGATAATGTGCGGAACACAATCTGTTGGAAGGATATTGTTTGCCCCAGGCTGGTGGAAATCGACTGTAATGATGCATTCAGCTTCATTGAGTACATCTTCCAATTCCCAATCGAGGATGATTCTACGTAGAGGGATTTCTAACAATCGTACCATGGCTTGATTTTGTTGGTGTTCAATTAATCCACCATGATAGATCGTTGGTTGATGGCCAAGGGAAGCAACGAGTTCATGCATGGCTAATGCAGATGAAAGTGCATCCGGGTCGGGGTTGTCATGGCAGAAAATTGCTACCTTGGAGTTTGAGGGAAGGTGGCGTATGTATGATTCAAGAACGGTTGCTCCTGCATGGCGTTCCCATGCTCGAACCTTTTCTTTGTATGCTGCGGTTATGATGTCTTCAGCATCGATTTTATCGACGGAATCGATGTCTTCATCTCTTTTCTTTTCGCATAGAATTGGTGTCTCTGGCCATCGTTCTCGCATGGCAGATAAGGGTTGACCTTCTTCAAGAACATCGTCGTCAACCAGAATTACTGCTGTCGGTTTCTGCCCTCCATCAGGCAATGTCGAAACGGGCATGGGTTGAGGAAGAGGTAATATTTCACATTCACCGATTTCTTCAGCAATCTCAAGCATTGAAGCAAGACCAACAAGTCGTGTTGGCCGCCGTTCTGAACACCAGCGCGCCAATTGGACTGCAATTGGGCTGTGTCCTATCACCAAGAACATTGGATGCTCCTCAGATTGAGTTTTCTTCGTTTAGACTTGAAGGTTCGTATTCAGAAAGAAATCTGTACGTTCTCTCTCTTAACACCTTGGACTTCGAACAAATCTCTTCGAACGCATCCCTTCATTCCAGCAACGAAGTTGGTTGGAATCATTTGGATGGCTGAGTTAAAGTTGGTCGATGAAGCGTTGTATAATTCTCGGCGGTCAGCGAGTTGATTCTCAAGGGAAACCAGTTCCTTTTGAAGATTCACAAAGGATGTATCTGCCTTAAGATCAGGATATTGCTCTGCAACCATGTTGATTCGTGGAAGCATTCCAGAAAGAATTCCTTCTGCGGCACCAACGCCCTTGACGTCACCTTGGGCAAGTGCGCCCGCAGCGGTTTGTCGAGCGACAGCAAACTGTTCAAAAATTTCCCGCTCATGCTCTGCATAGCCTTTGACGATGTTGACAAGATTTGGAATCATATCGTAACGTTGGTTGAGAAGAACATCAATGTCTGCCCAAGATTTGTTCGCATTCTCTTCAAGGCGTACCAAGCGGTTCCATGTGCTGAAAAACCAGATTACGAAAATAAGTAAAATGAATCCACCAACAATAAGTCCAATCGTGAGTCCGTCCATAGACGGAGGTCGTGTTGGGTCCCTATTTGAATCTATACCACAAATTGCGTTGATATGATATGCTGGGTTTGAATGGAGATGGTATGGACGCCGCAACAATGGCCTTGGTTCTCCTTGGTAGCGGTTTCATTGGATTTCTCTTCGCACCCCTTGGACTGGGTGGCGGTCTTCTCTTCGCCCCATTGCTCCATTATGGTCTTGGTTGGGAGATTGATGGAGCGTTACTCATAGTCTCGCTGGGACTTTCTGCAACGGTGGCATGGGGTTCAGGTCTGCGGCATCGAAAAGCGGGACATGTATCCGATGAACGATTCAAACAAAGCCTGTTTGGAGCACTACCAGGTGCAATCTTAGGTGTCATTATTGTAGCCTCCTTGAGCGGATCGTTCGATTTAATCTTCAAGGCCTTAAGTCTCGTTTTCGTTACTTGGGCTATTATCAAGACACTTCGTTCAAAGAAAACTCAAGTCGCTGGTGAGGGTGAAGCAAACATGTTGCCTTTACGTGCAGGCGTAGCTTCTGGAGGATTGTTATCTTCCGTTTTAGCAATCGGGGCGGGCGCAATTTATGTCCCTGTTCTACGGGCTTATGGAGGATTGGAATCAAGAAAAGCCATAGGAACCAGTCTCCATATCATGATGGTTGTTCTTCCAATTTCAATTTTGACCCATTTCGTTGCACTTGATTCAAGTCAACTCGACGTACTGACTTCAAATCTTTTCATCATCATTTTGATGCCACTGGTTGTGGTTTTTGCTGCAAACCTTGGTGCACGGTTCGGTATAGCAAAAGTATCGGAACAACGGATAATGCATTTATTCGTAGCAGTGTTGTTCGTCATCGGCGTACGTTATGTACTTGACCTGAGCTCAAATCTGTTTTGAATCAGCAAGCATCGAATGCTTCGATCAAATACTCTGTGATTGGGCTCGTCCAAGCTAACTCACTGATTCCATCGCGACCTTGGAGAGCATACGCCCGTACAACATCTCGTACGCGGACGTTGCCTTCTGATGAGCGTGCAAGAATCGTGGCTGCTTTGACGACCTTGCCTGTACCGTGCGGGTCGTACACTGTATCCAATGCTTCTTCGAGGAACCAGTCAGCTTTGCCTCCAGGTTCGCCTTCATAGGTCCTCTTTGGACGCTTTGACCCGAAAAGTCCGCCAGATTTAGGCTTACTTTTTTCCTTCGTTTGAGTCTTTTTTGGTTGAGACTTGGCTTTCGATTCGGGCTTTTTCGTTGAAGTTGATTTGCCATCGGATTTGGATTCCTTCTCAAGTTCTGCACGGATTTCTGCCTCAAGTTTTTCTCGGAGTGCATTCTCGTTTCCATCTGCTGCGTTCTTTGCAGCACGTGCAACGGCATCATCCCGCTCATCTTTCAGGGCTTGAATGACGTTCATATAGTGGCTGGCGACCTCGATCAAAGCGGTCTCCATCGCTGCTTCCATTTGCATTGAAACAACATCGGACGATGATTCTCGCCACTTTCGCCACTGCAACATCGTGTTGTTGTGAATATCGGAACCACATTTTGGACAAAAACTTCTCTTTGGCGGTTTCAAAACAGGGATTGCTCGCATTGCATCAGGGTCGATACCTTCGTGTTCACCACTTGCGACATCGTGAATATGTGTGGAAGCATCCATCCCATGATTCATCGCATCGCGGAACATGCCATCGGACATGTCAAGTGTGCCTGCTTGAATCATGTCCCAGCCTGTCGTGCCTCGAACAACCGCTCGAACCGCTGCATTTGCTGCAGGAGATTGCCCAAATTCATGCTTTTTGAAAGGAGAGATTTCATCACCTGCTCCCTCAAATGCTTGGCCGATGTCAAACTGTTCACCATCATCCGCAGCAGCAGCGATACCCATCGAGATTGGATTGGCGCCTTCTTCAACTCGGGCAATCATATCGAATTTTTCAGCCATCGAGAGATCTTCCCGATGTCGAATGACTTCTTTGATTTGATTCAAATCGTGACCAGTGGAGGTAATCGGTCCTTGGACCGTTAAATCATGACCACAGGAGAGGCAGAACTTTGCTGCAGCCTCGACACCCGCTTCACAAGTTGGGCAAAAGACCCCTGCCATGTTGCTGACATAGTCCGACCTCTTTTCAACTCTTAGGGTCAAGAGGATGCTAAAATCAGGATTCTTTCTTTGATTCAAGACAGGCGTTGAGTAGATTCAGAATAACGTTCTGATCCAACTCAGCTAAAATCGTGGGTAATCTTGGTCCTCGTTCAGTACCCATGATGCAGAGATACAGTGCTCTGTACGCATGCCGAGGTGACATGTCAAGCGATTTAGCACCACTCGAAATTGCTGATTGAATTGATGCCGCTTCCCAATCACATACCTCAAGTGTCCCGATGAGTGCAGGCAGAATTGTGACGTTGTCCTCATCCAACTGGTCAATCGCTTCAGATTTTGGCTCATCAAGAATTGTGATTCGTAACTCATCGGGAAAATGCCGAGATTTAACCCACGTTCGCATTCGGTGGAGCCGGTCGATCATGGTTTGAGAGATCTGGCCATCAAGGCCGAGAGAAGTCCATACGTCCTCGTCTCGTGATTTGGTTTGAGCAAGCATGGCGAGATGTCGGAACGTGACTGTTGCAGTTTCCTCCAGAGGTGAAATGAGTGAAAGTTCGAGTGCTGTTTTAGCATCTTCAATGGCCACTTTCTGCCTACGGCTTAGACCTTCTTTCTCCATTTCTATAGAGAAATCACGCAAGGTTGTTCGTTCGAACTCATCAGCAAGATTAACCAAGCCCATCCCCGTATCAAATTCAATTGCCTTGTTCGGTTTTGTTGAAGCGATAAGGTAACGAAGTATTTCTGGTGGTACGAGGGATAATGCTTCCAGTGGGCCGATGGTATTGCCTGATGATGAGGACATTGCACCTTGCCCACGCAAACTGATCCATTCATAGGTCAAATCGAGTGGTGCCTGGATTCCAAACAGTTCGACAATTTCCTTGCCGGTGTCATAAGATCCACCTGCAGCGCCATGGTCCTTGCCAAACGGTTCCATGGTGACGCCAATCCATGCCCACTTTGCTGGCCAATCGATCCGCCACGGAAGTTTCCCTTCGCCCTTTGTGACATCACTTGTTCCTGAATTTCCTTCAGAATCGACCCATGAAACAATCGGGTCGTCCCACCCTGTTACACGGATTCCATCGATGGAGCCTTTTGCATTAATGGGATTCCAAGGAAACCAGTCATCAGCCAGTTCACGACTCGAAACTCGCTCGATGATTTCTCGAATCTTGTCAGCATTGTTGCAAGCGATCCGAGCGGTTTCCGCAAATTGACCTGAGGCATAGGATTCGTAATTGTCGATGAATCTTGGACGAACATCAATCTGTTCGAGTGCTTGTTTGAACGGTTCTAGAAAGTGATCTGCATATGAGATGCCTTTGTTGAAGCGTTCCATATCGGGGCTCCCATCCTCACTTGGAGGAGGTATTTTCTTGAGTTGATGGCCAATGTATTGCGAATAAGAATCATCAAGGAAGGAGTAGACTTTTCTTAACGGGTCTGCACTGTCAACAATGAATACGAATTCAACATCAAGGCCCGCTTTCGTCGCTGCTTTGGAAATCATGTCGCCGGTCAATATTTCACGGAGATGGCCAATGTGAAACTCTCCACTCGGCGTAATACCCGTTGAGACAATGTGCTTTGCTCCTCTTTCGGAAAGTCGTTGTGCGACAACATCCGACCAATGCATGGAATCACCTCAAACTGGTACAGCTCGAATCAAGCCTCGAAGGGGTACGTCATCCACTTCATTTCGCACGGTCTTGTTGACAAGAACAAGTGCAAGAGCAACCTGTCCTCCGGAGGCTCGAATTGCTGCAATCGTGTGACTCATTGTGACTCCACTGGACAAGACATCATCAATGATGACAACTTTCTTTCCACCACCAACTTGGCCGTATTTGTTTGATAGCGCACCTGCTCCGGGTTCTCCATCGACGTTTCGATGGATTGCGACCTCGACATCAAGGGCTTGTGCAACTTCGTGTGCAAATGCAATTCCATTGATCGAAATGCCTACGATGGTATCCACTTCTTCGACTTCTTCCAAGACAACGTCCGCCATAATGTCTCCAATTGCCGTTATGCGGGCAGGTCGAACGCCTATTGTTCTCCAGCCGATACGGACGTCTGTCGGGCGTTCAGATTTGGAATCTGTTAGAAGCCATTGAATGGTGTCCTGAGAGAGCGACAATTCATCAGCAATTTGTTGCGAATTAAGTCCATCTTTTCGCAAATTTTTGGCGATGGTCTTCAACTCCTCAATACTCAGCGTCATGTTATCGTGTTAAGCGAACATGCTTACCTCCATGAAGGCTTTGCATATTTTCCATCAAAGACTTGAAGAGAAAGAGGTGTCACGAGTCATCATGAGCGACTTTGATTACGAGACGTTGCTGAACCGAGCACGTGACAATATCCCTGAGGATATTTCGTCTCGAGCACGTTGGCGATTGCCAGAACCACAGATCATGATCGAAGGTTCGAATACTATTTTGCGAAACTTTACCGAAGTTGTTGGTATGATGGACCGAGACGACAATCACGTCTACCAATACATCCTCAATGAACTTGGTACATCCGGTTCAAGAGATGGCCCTCGTGCTCGTTTCAAGGGACGTATCCCTCCAAAGCGATTGAAGAAAGCTATCGTTGGATATGTCAACACCTACATCAAGTGCAGTCAATGCTCCGCTCCTGATACACACTTCATCAAAGAAGATCGTACGACGTTGCTTAAGTGTCAAGCATGTGGTGCAACACGACCAGTCAAACTTTGATTAGTCGTGAAAATCCATAATCAGATTGGAATCGATGCTTCCATTCTTGAGATGTTGAACCAAGGATTTGACATTGATATCAGTATTCAGCCGATACCATGTTCCCTCTGGATAAACGACGCAAGCGATTCCATTTTCGCAGAAATCCAAACATCCAGATTTCTGTATTCGAATATCGGATAGACCTTCCTCACGAGCTGCAGTTTTGATTACTGAAAGCAGTTCGAGACTCCCTCTTTTTTTGCATGATGGACGTGCAGCCCCTTCGGGACGTTCGTGTCCACAAATGAACATGTGACGGCGATAACCGGGAACATCACGTCCTTTTGGATCGTCTGGCATGGTTATTCCTCGATTGAATTGATAGCCATCGCTACATCATGATCGAGCGACGTGACCTTGCCCTCATCATGCGTAGTGAGTTCAACAACGACATATCCCCATCCGAAGTGCAAATCGGCATGATGATTTTTTGTTTCACAGATTTCGCTGATTGCATCAACAAATGCTTTTGCACTTGCAAAATCTTCAAACGAGAATTCCCGCATGAGATGGTTTTCTTGAATTGACCATCCTTCAGGGATATTCATGCATTCATCCCCAAAGATGTGCATCATCGTTACCGGTGGTTTCTTTCTCAACCTTTTCATGAAGTGTTGAACGTCGCTTCATGTCCTCTCGTTCAAAAGCAAGAAGTTCTTTGTCATCGATGTATGCTGGGCGAGTATGTGCCACCAGCACGATTTGTACAATCGTATCTCGAGCAATGAATCGCTGGATGCCATCACCATCAAGGATTTCGAGGCTTGTCTTTCCAGATGAAATCAAACGGCCACGAACCCAGGGGTCAGAATCAGGTAGCAGTGCGCGTGCGTCGATGAGGATCTCAATGAGATCATCCCGCCGAAGTCCGTTCCGTCGTTCGAGCAAATCACCGTTGTGGACGCCTTGGAGTTTGTCAAGAGATGGTTTTCCAAGGTCATTCCATAATCCGACGGCCCAGGTAGGAAGGTCAACCTTGTTCGATTTTTTCGGCATGATGTTCTCTGGGTGGCGACCCTACATAACCATGTGCAATTTCTTTCTTCACCCTTACAACGGGGTGAGGGGTTCTTGAAGTGTTGGCACTCCGCTTGATTCGGGGTTCCCATGAAAGTGACGTGGCGACAATTGCCAACGGTCTTATTCGAGGACGAAGTCCTCGATAAGGCGTTCTCTCGGGCTCGCAAAGCTGCGGACCGTGTTGAGGACTCAAATCGCGTTTTTCGTACTCGGAAACAGATGACTCGAATGGTCCAAACTGCTGCAGACATCATTCATACGATGCTGACTGAGACGGTCAAGACATGGCCATCACTGGATCAATCTCCTCAATTCGACGTGGCCATGATTGAAGCCTGTGTTGGTACCGACGACTATCGCCACCACCTTTCGATGTTGCAATGGGGTGCGTCACAAGTCCAGCGCATTGCAACGCAAAACAATCGAAAAATCATCCGTACTGCCCGAATTGAATTGATGCATGAAGCCCGTCGCGAAGCGTATGGTCGCATTGGTTCGATAATGGGTCGTGTTGGCCCTTCCTTGAAATGGCTTAACGAATCTCGTGAAATCTTGAAAGCACTTCCTCAAATCGACAGCAGTTTGCCAGTCATCGTCGTGTGTGGCGCTCCGAATGTGGGCAAGTCTGCCTTCATTAGCGCATTATCATCCGGAAACATGGAAGTGAATCATTATCCCTTTACGACCAAGCAAATTCACATTGGGCACTTTACGCACCGAAGATTGCAGCATCAAATGGTCGATACACCCGGGTTGTTGGACCGGCCAATGGATGAACGTAATTCCATCGAGTTGCAGGCGATTGCAGCATTGGAGCACATCGGTAGTTTGGTTCTGTTCCTTATCGATAGAACCGGGACATGTGGAATGTCCTGGGAGGATCAGATGAATCTCTTAGAGGATGTAGAACGTCTTCTCCCTGGCACGGAATTGTTGGTTGTAAGTTCAAAGGCCGATGCGCTCAAACCTCTTCCTAAGGATTGGGAATTTGTGAAAGAATCTGAACAACGATGGCGAAATAATGGTTCTCAAGGAATGCCAAAATTACCACTTCTTCACGATGATGAAGGTCGACCAACCATGAGTGCTCTGGAAAATGTTGGACTCGATGCTTTGCGATTGGAAGTGGTTCGGAAGGTCAAGGCTTCAGAGGTCGTCGATCCCCTTACCCTACCCGAAGGTTGGCATCGAACAGGCTGAACTTACATTAATCGGGCAAGTAACGGAAGGATTGTCAAAAAGGCAAAGATGCCGAAGAAAATGAGCATCCATACACGCATTCGTTCCTTATTTTTCTCATCTTTTTCGTACTTCTTGTTACAATCTTCATCGTTGCAGACGCGTTCCTCTGCTTTCGCAGGGATATCGATGCCACAGACACGACAATGTTTGTGCGATGGAACATGAGCAAGCGCTTTCATGCGTTTTGGCATGTTCTTGACTTTCTGCTTAACTGCGGATATATCGACCATCATATCACTCCGGTTGAACTAAGGTGCCCTCAAACGGTCGTCCTTCCAATGCATCTTCAATCCGACGGATGTTGCGTCCATCGAGAACGCCAATTCTCAACCCACAGTCAATCGCCCAATTTACAGCGATTGGATCAACAGCTGCGCTTTGCCCTGGGCCAAGGGCTTCCTTCCCTGTGATTTCCTGGAGTTCCTTCAGGGTGAGCGTTTCGATTGGTTCAGCATCCTCGTTCGTACTCGGGTCTGCTGTATAGACGTGAGATACGTTTGTGGCAATGATCACGTGAGCAGCCCCTGCATCCCGTGCAAAAGCAACACTCACAGCATCGGTTGTGTGGCCGGGTTTTGTTCCACCCATGACGACGATGTCGAAACTCTCAAACAAGCTTGCGGCCTCATCGGTCGTGGTTGGTATGATGTTCGAAACATTGCAACCGATTTCTGCCAACATGGTTTGCAAAACTGTTGCGTTTAGGCGAGTTGCGGCAATACCGATTTCATCGAGTTTGAATCTGTCAGAAACGAGGTCCTTTGCGAGTTGAATTCCATCACGAGCAGGCTTTCCTCCTCCGACAACGAGACCAATTTTCCTGCCATTTCCCTCGAGATGAACAATGGTTTGGCGAAGTTGTCCCAGCCACGTTTTGACGTCATGGTCGCCGTAGAGCAGAGAGCCTCCGAGTGCGATGATGGTTGGTGCGACCATAGATTCGCCTCGTCAAGGCGTTTCTTATGGCTTGTCCTATCAAATCCAAGGCGAGAGTTGAAAACCCTTGGTCCGACCCCAATAGATAGGGGGTCAAACGTTGTCGGACGATGTTGAACTAGCAGCGCGAAGGCTCCGTCTCAAACTGGCGCTTGAAGACCTCCGGGAAATGAAAGGGTTTGGTACGGAACTTGTAACCGTCATTATTCCGCCAGATCGACAAATCAGCGATGCCCGCTCACTGCTGCAAAATGAGCATGGACAAGCAGCGAACATCAAATCGAAATCAACTCGGAAAAACGTGCAAGGAGCCATTGAATCCGCTATTTCATCCCTCTCACGGTTTAAGACCGCAGGTGAACGTGGCATCGCACTGTTTACCGGGGCAATCATTGTTGGCAACAATAAGACTCGACAAACCACGGTTGTCGTCGATGACCCTCCTCAGCCCCTACTTTCTTTCCGATATCGTTGTGATTCTTCGTTTGAATTGACCCAACTTGAAGATATGCTTGTCGACAAACGTTCCTACGGCTTGTTTGTTATCGACCGCTCAGAGGCTGCTTACGGTATTGCGTCAGGAAAGCGAATCCATGTACAGGAACACTTGGTTTCAAACATCATGGGTAAACACCGACAAGGTGGACAATCCGCTCAACGTTTCGAGCGTTTGATCGAAGAAGCAGCTCACAATTTCTTCAAGCGTGCAACAGAACACGCCTGTTCGTATTGGTTGCCAAATCTCGAGAACATTCAGGCCATCATCATCGGTGGCCCAGGTGCAACCAAAGATTACGTTGTACGCAACGAGTACTTCCATCATGAAATTGCAAAGAAGATAGCAAAAACGCATTTCGATGTAGGATATTCCAACGAATCGGGTGTCCGTGAACTCGTTGACAACGCTGGAGCCTTGATGGGTGAGATTGAATTGGATGCAGAACGCCAAATTATGAATCGCTTTCTTGCTGAGTTGATCAAGGCTCAACCGCGTGCAACCTACGGTGAAATGATGATTCGCAAGGCTCTCGAGCAAGGTGCAGTTGATATCCTTCTCATCTCCGAAAGCATGCGAAAGAACTCTGTGGAAATCGAATGTGGGAGTTGTGGCCATTCTTGGACAACCTCTCTTACTCGTACCGAGGAGCTTCCTGAATGCCCTTCCTGTGGAGTAAGTAATGACTCACATAAAGAACTGTCAAACCTTTCGCTGATTGATGTGCTCAGTGATCTGTCTGCCAAATCAAACAGCGAGATCGCTTTCATTTCCATCGATACAGAAGAAGGTGCTCAACTCGCTCACGGGTTTGGGGGCCTTGCCGCAATTCTTCGCTATCCAATGATGTGAGGTGTTCTAATGAAAATACTTCAAACAATGATTTCACCTTCACTTGAGGAGATTTTCTCTACAATGGGTATCGAAACACAATCATGGAAGCCATTGCTTCAACCAAGTCGTGAAGCTAGCCAAGGCGATTTGACGTTGCCATGTTTTCCCTTTGCTTCTGTTCTCAAAAAGTCACCACAAGCAATTTCAGATGAATTAGCAGAAATGTTTCCACCTTTGGACGCCTTACTTCGTGTTTCCTCTGTGAACGGTTATCTTAATTTCAAAGCGAATCCAGAATGGCTAGCAGATGCAATTCTCTCAAACGAAGTGCACGTAGGGACTGCTCTCAACAACACAGGTCGAACAGGGGAAACGGTTCTGATTGAGCACACATCCGCAAATCCGAACGGTCCGTTCCACGTTGGTCGTGCACGAAATGCCATTTTGGGAGATACATTGGTTCGTTTGCATCGACTTCATGGGGATGATGTTCGGGCGGAATATTATGTCGATGACATGGGAAAGCAAGTGGGTGTTCTTGCCTGGGCACTCGAACATCTCAGTGAGTCTGAAGTGAACGATCTTCTTTCTGAGCGAGAACCGCCTTCAGAACGATGGCTTACCAAAGCAGATCACCAACGCGTTCGATGGTATCAAGCGGCTCAAGTCCTACGAAAAGACGCTGATGAAGACCGCAAAGCACAGATTGAAAGAGAGATTGGAGAACTTGTACATGCAAGTGAACACGGTGACGTTGGTGTTTTGAAATCCTTTGAATCAGCATACAGTCCTGTTCTTGATGGCATGCTAGCAACGCTCTCCCGTCTCGGAATCTCCTATGACACATTCACGAAAGAATCAACCTTTGTCGTTGATGGAACAGTCGCACAGCTCATGAAGACATTGGATGGACTGGATATTGCTGGAACAGCAGACAACGGTGCAGGTTTTCTCGATCTTGGCCAACGTGGGCTGAAAGGGAAGACTGAATTCTTCTATAGAAGAGGAGACGGTTCGAGCCTTTATGCAACTCGTGACGTGGCATACCACATTTGGAAATGGGAACAATCGAACCGTCTTGTCAACGTTCTAGGAGAAGATCATAAATTACAAGCAAAGCAAGTAGGGCTAACTCTTGAAGAACTTGGCCATCAGCGTCCTGAAGTCTTGTTCTATTCGTTCATCAAACTACCCGAAGGGAAGATGAGTACGCGTCAAGGGAATGTTGTCTTCATGGATGATTTGCTTGAGGAGGCTCAAGCACAGGCGTCTGAAGTTGTTCGAGAATTGCGTCCAGAATACGACGATGAAAAAGTAGCCTCTATTGCAGAAGCTGTTGGAACAGCAGCGGTTCGATTCAACATCATCAAGGTTAGTCCAGAGAAAGGATTCACCTTCCGATGGGAAGAAGCGTTGGCTTTCGAAGCAGGTTCTGCACCGTTCATCATGTATGCACACACGCGTGCATGTTCAATCTCGAAGCGTGCAACTGCTTATCCAACCTCCGATGTTCAACGTCCATCCGTTGATGCAATGCCTGAAGGTTTGGTTGAATTGTTGCGGTTAATGTGTACGCATAGTGACGTTCTTGAGCGTTCAGTTCGTGAACAAAAAGCACACCTGTTTGCACTCCATATGCTCGAACTTGCGAACGCTTACAACGGATTTTATCGAGACTGTCCTGTCGTTAACAATGGGGAAGTGGATGGATTCGCTCATTCTATTAGCGAAATGGCGAGGAAGCTTATGCGGTCAGGGCTTGAAGGATTGGGAATCACTCCAATAGAAGAAATGTGATTATTCAGATGGCTGATAGGTCGACTCATACATCGTTTGAGTCACTGAATCCGGATGCTCGTCCAAGGAAGCAAGGACATCCGATCCGATGGTTCGTAACTCGTTGTATGCTTCTTCAATCTCTTTGACTTGCTTCAAGAATCGTAGTGGAGGCCACCCGCAATCGATGATTTCAGGGTCGACCGTACTCTGCTCAATCCATGCAGAGCATTGAGATCCATAACAAAGTGCAGATAGGTGTTTAAGGTCAACCCAAAAAGTTCGACGTTGACAAACTGGACAGATTTTCCCATCGAGTTTGGTTAGAACCGTCATACCATCTTCGCCGACTACATCAACATCCCACGCAACAATCGTTGCTTGCTCGAGATTCATCTGCTCGCTCTTTCCAAGAAACGTTTTCATGACATCCCATGCGATTTGTTCAGTACTAAAACAACCCATGCCAATGGCGTTCCCGTCTGCTTCAAGAACGGATGGGACATAGACTCGGCTTGGGGAATCCATGGTTGGGGTTGAAGGCTGAGGCCTTTGAATCCTCCCATTTAGAGGGGGGCAAATCAGCGATTCCAAGTGTACTCGATGTAAGGCAGTCCACCTGGATGGGGGAGAGGTGCTTCGGGTTTTTCGATTCGCACAACCACTTTCTCAACAAGTTCTGAACTCTGAATTTGCCCTGAAATCCTTTGAGCCATGGATTCCAGCAAACGAATTGGTTCAGAATTCAACACAACAGCATCGATGGCTTGCTGCAGATGTGCATAGTCAATTGTGGTTCCAATCTTTCCATCCTCAACTGTGCTGGAAAGATCGACTCGAATCGAAATATTGAATGGTTGGGGTTTGAGATGTTCTTCATCGTAAAAACCGTGTACGCCGTGAACAAGATAGTTGTCCAAGCCAACCGTGATGGACATGCCCTTCACTCCTCATCGCGTTCATGGACCCAAATGAGATGGTATCCAAATTGGGTCTTGATCGGCGTTGAAACCGTTTTGAGAGGTGTACTCCAAACGGCTTCTTCAAACTCGCGAACCATGTTTCCTTTTCGGAACCAACCAAGGTCACCACCACGTTGCGACGATGGGCACGTGGATTTCTTGCGAGCGAGTTTCTCAAAATCCTTGAGTTTCCCGATCTTTTCGGAAATCTGAACCGCTTCTGATTTTGAAGCCACCAAAATGTGAGAGGCGTGTGCGCTCGGCTTTACCATGGTCTGTCCACCCTCGCCGCCTTCTTGAACTCAACGCTTATTCAAACACGGGCCAGGCGAGGTGGCGAATGTAGGTCCCATAGGCAATGACGGATACTCCGAGGGATTCCTCATTGAATCGATCCATCGTATCTGCATAGGTGTGGTATTCCCAAGAGCCGGATCCATAGCAGACCAATGCATTTCCTGTTACTCCATCTGGTAAATCGTAGACAAACGGTCCATGATCTGAGTTGTACGGCATGCCATCAGGCTCGCCCTTTGCACCTTGATACAGTCCAGTCGAGACAGAATACTTCGGGAAGAGGTCGTTACGCTCCTTCTCAAGAACATCAAGAATGTCCTCCATGGCATTGATGTCTTCCTTAGAATTTGAGAAGAATCGAAGACTGTTTCCTCGGCTTGCGGGGTCGATATCAACATGATTCATGTCCAAATTGACGTACAGACGAAGATTTCGAGCAAGTTCGTTGGCGTTCGCACCAACGTATGCCTTACTTCCCCAGAGACCTTCTTCCTCCCCACCCCAAGTGCAGAAGCGTAAGGTGTATTCAGGCGTTCCACTTTCATTTGCAATCATAGCGATTTGGCGAGCCATCTCGAGGACGCTTGCTGTGCCGGATGTATCATCAACAGCACCTTGGGCGTGATACACAGTATCGTGATGGGCTCCAACGATGATGAGGTCCTCACTCTTGCCGTAAAGTGTGCCGCAAGGAACACTCACGGAGAGTTCTCCAGCATTGTCGACATCAGAGAACAACCGTAGGAAAGCACCTTGCTCTGCCAATTCAAGCATCTGATTTCCAGTCTTGTTTGAAACAGCGATAAATGGAATGTTTTCTGGAATTGAGCCACTGTTTGCTGCTTTCATGTCATCAACTCGAATCGATTTGAAGATCGGAATACAGTCATCAGCGACGATTTGTCCACAGTTGGATTGATTGTTGATTCTCAAGATTCCCGCAAGCCCATTCTCAGCGGCCTTGATGTAAATCCCAGTGTTCCCATCGATGCTGTTACCACCACGTACAATCCCAACTTTTCCTGATGCATCGGTCCACAGGGAATCCACAGTTCCATCGTCAAGGTCGATAAGTTCCATTTCTTGACCGAACTGATAATCTGCAGAACCAGAGTATCCTTGAAGCACGAAATCCGTTCGATGTTCGAAGGTTGTTATCTGTGCACCAACGCCAGTGTTGCAGGATGCACCAGTGATAGGGCCTCCAAAGAATCCTCCTGCTGGCGGGATGCACATGGAGAGAATCGGCGCGCTGTTAATTGCAAACATCGGCACAGGGTAGGTATTCAATTGCGGTGAATACCCCATTTCAGTGAGATTATCAAGAATCATCTGTGCCCCGGCAGCTTCTTCAGGACTTCCTGACATTCGACCTTCCCATTCTGGGTGGCCCAAATTGACAAGTTCCTGCGCATACCAACGTGTTTGATCTGCATCGAAATCAATCGGTTGGTAAAGAGGTTCATCCTCTCCAAAACCAAGAATTGAGGGGTTGAAAATAACGACCATGAGAAGAAGAACAGCTGCAACAGATCCTGCCGTCTGAGCGAGGCTAAATTGGCCAACAACGTTTCGAGTCCAGACGGAGGTTCCTAGTTCGATCACCTTTTCCTCTTCAGAAGTATTGAGCCTTTCAATAAGTTCGGCTTTTTTCCCAGACTTGGGGAGTCCACGTTCAGCTAGCATTGTTTTGAGTTGCTCAACCGTCATGGAATCAAGCGAACCTTCCTTGCTCATGAGATGGAACAAACGGTTTGCTCATTTGAACCCGTTGGCTTGGTGCGCTTCATTCATCCAACTCTTCGCCGGTCCAACGCTTGCCTATGGTATGTTCAAGGCCAATTTGGTCGAGGATACGAGCCACAACGAAATCCACCATGTCATCAATCGACGTAGGATGATTGTAGAATCCTGGTGAGGCAGGGATCACGACGGTACCCCAGCCTGACAGTTTGGCCATGTTTTCGAGATGGACGGTGGCATAGGGGGCTTCTCGAGGTACGATGATGAGTGTGCGTCGCTCCTTCATAGCAACAATACCTGAACGTGTGATGAGGTTGTCTCCAATCCCTGCAGCGAGTTTTCCGAGAGTTGTTCCAGAACATGGGCAGATTACTACAGCATCGATAGGGGCCGATCCGGAAGCGGATTTTGCCCCAATGTTGGCTTGTTCTTCGAGAATAGCTCCTGTTTCTTCAGCAAGTGCTTCCGGAGTTGTATCGCATTCGTGCTTCAGTGTAATTCGGCCTGAGTCGCTGACAACAAGTCGAATGCCGATGTTTAGTTCGTTCAGTGCGTGTGCAAGACGCACGCCGTAGATAGCGCCACTTGCCCCAGAGATTCCTAAAACAACCTCGCCCATGTGTTTATTTTGACCGGTTCTAATATATGCACTTGTTTGTAACCATCGGGATTTTAATTAATCCAAGGATTTGCTTCAAATGATTTATTTTAATTAATCAGTATCAAACTAAAGATAAGGGTCTAAACAAATTAAATACGGGTATGATTACATTCTGTCATGACTCAAACGAGCGAGGATGGCTATTGGCAGTTGGTTGATGGGGATTGGGTGCCTACCGACAAACAATTACAAGCTCTCAAGGAGGGTGCCATTCCGCACAATGAACGATCCGTTCATGTAGCCATTGACGAAACGGAACTGGAGCAAACCCACCTACATGGATTTCAACCTTATTCTACGCCCTCAAATTCAGATGGAACTCAAGAGTACATTGCTTTCTTGGGTTATGTACTGATTGGTTTTGGGGTAATCGATTTCCTCATTTCATTCGCCGGGACAAATATTACATTCTTCCTTGGATTCTTTTCTCAATTTACTCCAATTCTTTTCTTGGGTTTGGGAGGCTTTTTGATTTCAAAGGGGGATGAGTTGCCGTGGTTCGAAGTTGAAAAATTTTCACAATCTGATAAAGCCAAAGCGATATACGCAGGTACATTGCTTGCTGCAATATTTATTCTACTCCTTCTCATAGGTTTAGCAAACCTCTCGGGTAATTTGGATGAGGATCTTATCGGAACTTGGACTAATCCAGTAGACGAAATAAAGTTAGAAGGTGATGGTGATGTCGATGAATCTACAGGTACATTCAACAAATGGTACGTGGAAGATGGAAATCTGGTCCTTGAAGAAGAGGATTATTATTATGTTTTCAAATACAAAGTCGTTGATGAAATCCTGTTTATTGCGCCGATTGATAACGATGATACCGTGTTGAAAGAGGAATGCATTGCATACTTGAAAGGAGATGATGGGAAAACCAATTCTCTATTCAACGACAAAATCCAAACTGCAGAATCAAATGGGGATTTCCCTAGTTGGTGTGAACCTGAATAAAATATTTCAATTGCTTATCGATCCAGAATGTTTGGAATTGTTTTGATTAGCGATTGTTCGAGTCTTCCTCTATCAAAATTGAAATTGAGTTGCCGAAGCGAGGTTGTTGTAGATTCTTGAAGTCCACACCCTGCTAAATTCTCAACCCTTCCGGGCGGCGTGTCATAATTAATGGTAAATCCGTGTCGACTCACCCATCTTAGGAACGATAATCCTACGCTACAGATTTTTTTGTCATTGACCCAAACTCCTTGCATTCTTTCATCCCTGTAACCTTTGATACCAAGGTCCTCCAAGGAAGCAATCACCCAAGATTCAATTTTTGAAATGATATCTGCAACGGATTTCTCATCGCCCTTATTCCAATGTATAATTGGATAGACCACTAACTGGCCAGGTCCATGCCATGTAAGCCCTCCGCCACGATCTACTGGATGACTTCTGTAATCAGGAGGTGGCGCAATCCCATCGTTTCGAGCACGAGGTCCAATGGTAACAATTTCTGGATGTTCCAAAAAAAGAATCGTATCTGGGATTTCTCCGTTAATCCTCTGTTGTTGCAATGCCGACATTAATTCCAGCGCATCGGTATATTCTACGATACCAAGAATACGAATGTCGACGGATTGCATACTCGTTCCTCAATACTGTCCAGATGAGCCAAAACCGCCCTGTCCTCGTTCGGTTGAGTCTAATTCGCTCAACGCAACTTCCTGAATTCGGACCAACGGAACAGGAGCGAACAACATCTGTGCAACACGCTCTCCTTTTCCTACAGTAAACGAGTCACCTTCTCCAATCCATGTTGCAAGCACTTTGAGCTCTCCACGATAATCGGAATCGATTGTTCCAACTCCATTCGGCAGAATCATGCCTTTCTTTCCAAGCGATGAGCGACAGCGAATTTGCCCTTCCCATCCTTCTGGAATAGCGCATGCAAGGCCGGTTGGTATCATGACGGATGCTCCTTTCACAACCGTTGTTTCTTCGAGTGCGTACAAATCCCATCCTGCAGCTTGTGCGCTACCTTGAGTTGGAAGTCGAGCATTTTCGTCGAGTTTTGCGAATTTGACATGAATTTCGTTTCGCATGGTTTTGCCTCTCCTCGGTGGTTCAAGGAGTCTTTGATTTAGTTCCAGTGGAAACTAAGGTAAAATTCGGCTAAAAAATATCACTTAAAATTCTGAAAAAATCGGTACTTATACAAATCGGTCCGGAAAACCCTTTTATCAGCGCAGTCCCTTGTTCACAACCCCTGTGAAAACACGAATTTATGTGCTTCAGGTATGCACATATTTATGTGCCATCTCGGATGGAGGTTAAACTCCGGCGCATTGGTGGAAGGTGACAATATGGTAATCGAACATAACCGAAAAGAGGACGGGATCGAAATTGATTTATCTCGCGAACACATTGAACCAATGCTTCAAGAGAATTTGGATAGGTTTGTTTTATTCCCAATTGAACATGATGATATTTGGGCTATGTACAAACAACATGCAGCATCGTTCTGGACTGCCGAAGAGATCGATCTTGCAGAGGATATGAAAGACTGGGAGCAACTCAACAAGGATGAGCAGCATTTCCTCAAGCACGTACTTGCATTCTTTGCAGCAAGTGATGGTATCGTCAATGAAAATCTTGTTGTCAACTTCTCAAATGAAGTATGCTGGGCAGAAGCTCGTGCCTTCTATGGTTTCCAGATCATGATGGAGAACATTCATGCAGAAACGTATTCTCTCCTCATAGACACCTACATCAAGGATTCAAACGAAAAGAATCACTTGTTTAAGGCGCTTGAAACAGTACCTTCAGTTAAGCGCAAAGGCGATTGGGCCCTTCGTTGGTTGTCTCGAAAGCGAGGCTCCTTTGCCGAGCGCCTAGTTGCATTCGCAGCTGTCGAAGGAATTTTCTTTTCCGGTTCATTCTGTGCTATCTTTTGGCTCAAAAAGCGTGGATTGATGCCAGGGTTGACCTTTTCAAATGAATTGATCAGTAGAGATGAAGGATTGCACTGTGACTTTGCTTGCTTACTGCATGGCAAACTCGAGCGGCCAACACCTGAGAACGTGATTCACCGCATTGTAGCAGAGGCTGTTGAAATCGAAATTGAGTTTGTCACCAGTGCTCTCCCTGTCAATCTCATCGGTATGAATGAAGATTTGATGAAGCAATACATTCAGTTTGTTGCTGACCGACTATTGATTTCCCTTGGAGCATCAAAGTTGTACGATGTTAGCAACCCCTTCCCATGGATGGAGATGATCTCCATGCAAGGCAAGACCAACTTCTTCGAGAAGCGAGTTGGAGAATACCAAAAGTCCGGTGTCATGGACGGTGCTTCCCTCGGAAGTGTCCAACAGCGGTTTTCTATGGACGAAGACTTTTGAACCGACCGCGAACAAAGGGAGATACGCACGCACCGAAACAAGCAGGAGATGAGGCAAAATGACCATGCAAGTTGTAAATAGAAAAGGCGAAAGAGAAGATGTACGTTTTGATGCAATTTTGGACAAACTACGACGTTTGGCCGAAGGACTCGATCCGAATTGGGTTGACCCTGCAAATCTAACCAAACTCACCATCGAAGGCCTTTACGATGGTGTTACAACTCGAGAGCTCGATCAACTTGCTGCCGAAACCGCTGCCTCTCTGGTTTCTCAACACCCTGATTACAGTAAACTCGCTGCTCGGATTTGTGTCGATGATCTTCATCGTTCAACAAAGGATACATTTACCGATGTCATCACCGATCTTCGGGAATATATAGACCCTGAATCAAAGAAGCACGCTCCTTTGATTTCAGAAGAAGTGTATGATGTCATTATGGCCAACGCTGAAGTATTAAACAATCACATTGATTATAATCGTGATTTTAATTACGACTACTTTGGATTCAAGACACTTGAACGCTCGTACCTTCTCCGACTTGATGGTGAAGTTGCTGAGCGCCCACAACACATGTTGATGCGAGTTGCAGTAGGCATCCACCACGGCGACATCGAGAAGGCGCTACAAACCTATGATTTGATGTCAAACGGTTATTTTACACATGCAACTCCTACTCTCTTTAATTCCGGAACACCGATGCCACAGATGTCATCTTGCTTCCTCCTGACGATGCAAGACGATTCCCTTCATGGAATCTATGACACGCTCAAGCAGTGTGCACTTATTTCAAAGTCCGCTGGTGGAATTGGGCTTTCGATTCATCACGTACGTGCAAAAGGCTCCTACATCAAGGGAACCAATGGAACCTCCAACGGTATCGTGCCAATGCTCCGTGTTTTCAACGATACAGCTCGCTACGTCGATCAAGGTGGCGGCAAGCGCAAGGGATCGATTGCCATTTATCTCGAACCATGGCACCCTGACTTGATTGAGTTCCTCGACCTCCGAAAGAATCACGGTAAGGAAGAAATGCGAGCGCGTGACTTGTTCTATGCTCTTTGGACGCCTGACTTGTTCATGCAACGTGTCGAAGCCAACGCTGATTGGTCCTTCTTCTGTCCAAATGAATGCCCAGGACTGCAAGACGCTTATGGTCAAGAATTCAAGGAACTCTACGAATCCTACGAAGCACAAGGTCTGGCACGAAAGACAGTCCCAGCACGAGAAGTCTGGGACAAGGTGGTTGAAGCACAAATCGAAACAGGGACCCCATACATGCTGTACAAAGATGCTGCGAACCTTAAGTCGAACCAGAAGAACTTGGGAACCATTCGCTCCTCCAACCTCTGCACAGAGATTATGGAATACACTTCTGCTGACGAAGTTGCTGTATGCAACCTCGCATCCATCGCTCTACCAAAGTACGTTGAGAACGGATCGTTCAACCACGACCTCCTCTTCGATGTCACCTACCACGCAACGGGTAATCTTAATCGTGTTATCGATGTGAATTACTATCCTGTTGAAGAAGCCCGTAACTCCAACATGCGTCACCGACCTATTGGGCTCGGCGTCCAAGGACTCGCAGATACGTTTGCAATGCTCGGTATGGCTTTCGATAGTCCAGAAGCACGTGCACTAAACAAGGAGATTTTTGAAACAATTTACTTCGCTGCATGTACCGCATCCAAGGATGCAGCCATTGTTGATGGAGCATACTCAACCTTTGAAGGATCTCCTGCATCTCAAGGAATCCTACAATTCGATCTCTGGGGAATGAACGAACACTCCGGCCGCTGGGATTGGGACTCGCTTAAGGCAGAAATCATGGAAAAGGGAATGCGAAACTCGCTCCTTGTTGCTCCAATGCCAACCGCTTCAACATCACAGATTCTCGGTAACAACGAGTGCTTTGAAGCATTTACCTCAAATCTCTACGTTCGTCGAACTCTTTCTGGAGAATTCATTGTCCTCAACAAGCATTTGGTCAATGACCTCATCACTGCTGGGCTTTGGAGCATGGAATTGAAGGATGAAATCCTACGACACAAGGGATCTATCCAAGCCATTGAAGGCATTCCAGACAACATCAAGGCTTTGTACAAGACAACCTGGGAAATCAAGCAAAAGCATGTTCTCGACATGGCTGCAGACCGTGGTGCTTACATCGACCAAAGCCAATCCATGAACATCCACATGATCGATGCAAATGCTGCAAAGGTCAGTTCAATGCACTTCTACGGATGGAAGTCCGGTCTCAAGACAGGTATGTATTATCTACGAACCAAAGCTGCTGCGGATGCGATTCAATTCACTGTTGAAAGCAAGGCTAAGAATGATCCAACGGTCAATGGACTTGCAGAACGTGCAGAATTGACCAGTATGGAAGAGATCGCTTGCAGCCTTGACAGTCCTGATGATTGTTTGAGCTGTGGTGCTTGATCGCACTCAGCCTCCATGGTAAGAGACGCACAGTCGCTCTGCGATTGTCTTAGCAATCTCTTCTTTTTCTTCATCATCATTTGTCATGAAGTGGTTCAGATAGTACTTCCATTCCTTGCCTGATGCGTCTCTTCCATGAAGATAGTAGAACGAATTTCGTATCCCTCCTTCCGTGGTATTGGTTACTTTGGAGAGATACTTTGCATCCGTAATTTTCCGAATTTTCTTTCTCCATTGAAGTCTGAAAAGCTTGAGTTTGGCTCGGTATTCGATAGCATTCGATTGGACATTGATGTGAAATTCATGATCTGAATAGAGATAGAACAGAGCATACAAGCAGATGCAATCGAGTGGTAAGAGAATCATGGTAACAAACGCCCACACGAACCAATCTGAATTTCCCTCCTGAAACAGAGACAATGCTGCGTAAGAACATAGTGAAGTAAACAACATGAATCCAGCAAGGAATGCCCCTATGAACAAACTCCCTACGACCACTTCGCCGATTGAACTTCCACTCTTTGCGAAGTATTCTTGTGGAAGTTTCACCTCTAATTGAGGTTGGATAGGTTGTTGCAACTCTTCTGAGCTTGGAGAAAGCGTTCCAATCTCCCAGAATGGCTCGTCCACAGATATGCATCAGGAGAATCCAATTTGACAGTTTCTCCTACAGTAACCGTTTCTGAAGGCAATCGATTACATTGAGTGGATCGCATGTCCAAGTGTTGCTAGAACACCTTCATGGGTCATTTCCGTCATGGTTGGATGCGCATGAATGGTGTGTGCAATATCTTCGAGGAGTGCGCCCATTTCAATGGCGAGTGTCCACTCTCCAACAAGTTCGCTGATGTGTGTTCCAACCGCTTGAATTCCAAGAATTCGATGGTCGTCTTCACGGGCTGTTACACGAACAAAGCCAGCGGTCTTTTCTGCTTCTTGGGTCAGTGCACGACCGTTTGCAGCCAGTGGGAATTTACCCGTAATGACTGGATGGCCAGCAGCCTTTGCCTCATCAGGAGAAAGACCGACTGAGACAACTTCAGGTTCTGTAAAGACGATTGCAGGAACGGCTGCAGGCTCATAGACTCGGTTTTCACCAGCAAGGATTTCTGCAACCATCTCACCTTGGAAGGATGCTACGTGTGCAAGCATTTCACCCAAATCGCAAACATCTCCAATAGCATATACACCTTTCATGTTGGTTTCACACTTGTTGTTGACTTTGACAAATCCACGCTCATCAAGAGCAACACCTGTAGGTGCAAGAGCAGCACTCATTGGTCGACGACCAACGGTCACGAGGACCTTGTCGACTGTGAGTCGTTCTGGATCTGTGCCTTCCTTTGCATCTTTAGGAGTGTAGAGGAGATCAACACTTCCGTCTTTGTTCTCTTCAATGCCTTTGGCGAAGACCTTGGTGTGTACGGCAATCTTTTGTTTCTTGATTGCGATTTCAAGCGGACGTCGAAGTTCCTTGTCGAAGATTGGTAGCACCGAATCCATGGCTTCAACAACAGTGACTTCACTTCCAAGCATTCTGAATGTAATTCCAAGTTCCAGACCGATGTAGCCTCCCCCAACGACGGCAATTCGCTTTGGCAGTTCTTGAAGAGAGAGAGCTTCTCTCGAAGAGATGACATGTTCACCATACTTCATGAATGGGAGTTCGATTGGAATGGATCCGTTTGCAAGAATGACGTTTTCTGCTTGAATGAGGAGTGCATCCTTGCCTTTGCCAACCTTCACGGTCTTTGCATCTTGGAATTCAGCCCATCCATTGACAAGTTCAACTCCTGCATTCTTGAGCAGGGCTTCAACACCTTTGTTGAGTCGATCGACGATTCCATCTTTCCA
>Ga0181568_10000428_pt1 | contig 37075 bp, 37 predicted proteins | sample 101ome_20_FD_133758 | JGI IMG/M metagenome (GOLD analysis project Ga0181568, IMG submission 133758) | Coastal salt marsh microbial communities from the Groves Creek Marsh, Skidaway Island, Georgia - 101404AT metaG (megahit assembly) | ecosystem: Environmental > Aquatic > Marine > Intertidal...
ACGTCTGTTGCTGAAACAATCGCGCCTAATCTTTTAGCGGTAGCGATAGCTTGTAAACCTGCTACACCTGCTCCAATAACCAAAACTTTAGCTGCTGGAACGGTTCCTGCTGCTGTCATCATCATAGGCACAGCTTTTTCGAATTCTGCAACACAATCAACAACTGCTCTATATCCAGCCAAATTAGATTGGGAAGATAAAACATCCATTGATTGAGCTCTTGTAATTCTAGGTAATAATTCTAAAGAAAAAGGCTTAATCTTTTTATTAATAATTTTATCAATTTGGTTTTTATTTTTTGATGGATTAAGCATTCCAATTAAAATTGAATTATCTTTTAAAATTTCAATTTCATCTTCCGATGGACAATTTACTTTCGTAATTAAGTCACTTGAATTTAACACTTCTTTTGTTGACACTTTTATCTCAACTCCAATATCGTTATAGTCTTTATCATTAATTCCGAGGTGAAGCGCATATCCTTTTTCAACACATACTTTTAACCCAAGTCCAATAAGACTTTTTGCAGACTCAGGAGTGATCGAAACTCTTTTTTCTAATGCTGTATTTTCTTTAATTGAACCAACTATCATTTTGAAATTTTAAGATTTTAAAGCAATGTAATTGCTAATATTACTAATATTGCAATAACTACGATTGTTCCCCACAATACGAATTTTGTAAAACCGTTGTAAGTTTTTTTGAAATCATTTTCGCTCATCTTTAACCTTGACGAGCTTTGAATTTAGGATTTTTTTTATTTATTACGTAAAGTTTACCTCTACGCTTCACCAGTTTAGAGTTAAGGTCTCTTTTTTTTAATGATTTTAACGAACTAGCTATTTTCATAAATTTATAAAGCCTGGCAACGTCCTACTCTTCCATGTCTTAAGACAAAGTACCATCGGCGCTGAAGAACTTAACTTCCGAGTTCGGAATGGGATCGGGTGTAGCCTCTTCGCAATAATCACCAGGCAGCGATTTATAATATCTTTATATTATTATGTAAATAGACAATTATGCCAATATTGCTTGATTTTGTTAGTAAAACTTAAATAACTAAATATTATATGATAAATTTATTGTTCTTCTTATTCCAGACAAGAGTTTGATTTTTGATCAAATTATAATTTTTTGTCACTCTAGAAATATCTTCAAAATCTTGTATATGTAGAAACTTACCTTAGACCTTCCAGGAAAGTAAAAGGTCAATTTAGAGTAAAAAGGTCTTCAAATATAAAATTAGTATTAGAAGGGTTTTTTAATTAAAATATAATAGTATAATAGAAAATAACTTTAATATTATTAATAGTGTAAATTTAAATCCTTATGATAAGATCCATAATACAAAATTTTAAAAACAGTAAGCTTATACTTAACGCTTATTCATTTTTGTTGAAAGATGGAAAAAAAATTTTTACTAGAAAAGATCTTTATCAACTAAAGTTTAATTCAAAAATAAATCATTTAAATAAAGAATTTAGAGAAAGTGGAAACGGGATAAAAGAAATTGAAGCTTGTATAGATCCAAAATTAAATTCTGTTGTAGGATGGGTGCCATACATAAAAGGAAAAACTTCAATTTTCATTTATCATTTCTTCTCCACTAATTATTCCTTAAGGAAACAGATGCTTTTGAGATTAACAATAAAGAGTGAAAAAAAACTAGCTGCCCAAAAACTTTTTTGGTTTCCAGTCTACAGTGTTTTTGATTTTAAATTAGATAAATACTTTGGAAATATTGATGGAGACACAATAATTGCTGAAATGTTTCATCCAAATATTCAAAAAAATCACGGTGGTAATGATGGACATTTAAGATTTTGGGGTAAATATTATTTATCAAGCGGAGATTATTCTGCAACTACTCATTCCGTGCATTTGAATAAAAATTTTTATCATCATAAGTTTGTTGCAACGAGAAACTATTCTCCTATTCAATTTGACGGATTATGTTATCATTATTCTAGGGGTGCTTTAGAAACAAGAAAAAGAAGGAATACAAAAATATACGCAGGCTTTAATGTTTTTAATGATAAAAAAATTAATCCTAGGGCAGTTTGGCACCATGGTTTTCTTGCTAATCCAAAGATACCTTTAAGCGATAAATCAAAAAAATTGTCTCAAGGTTTTTGGGTACCGCCATCAAGAAAAATTGATCCAACAATAATACTAGACAGTTTTGAAACTGGGATAAAAGGCGATAGTCCGCTAGAAATTCTTTTAGTAAAAAACTCTGTTGTATTAAAAAAGAAAAAAATTATAGTAAATGACTTTTTTCAATCAAGTATTTCAAAAATATTTAATGAATTTACACCAGGGCCATATCACTTATATTTAAATTTTTATGCTAATATTTTTAATAATAATAAAAATGTTTATGCACACGTAAACTATGACACAAAAGATAATTGTGGAGACAGTGTGCATACTATGGCACATAACCTTTCGTTTGATAATGAAAAAATAAAACAAATAGAAATTAGATCAACTGGAAATGCAAGAAAGTTTATGCATTTTTCAAAACCTAGTGACGACATTCAAAATTATTTAGTAATTCACGTAGATAAAGTAAAAGGAAAAATTAGTCTCAAATTCAATATTAGAATTTATACAGATAAGATGAAAGAATATTTATTTCCACAAGAAGTAAGTTGCAGTGAACCAACATTTATTATTGAGCTTAAAGAATTATTTAATGGGATTAAAGTAGATATGAAAGAAAATGGTGTTTTACAAGTTGAAAGCGTAGACCATAACTTTGATGGTTTGTTAATGTGCTTGAATTCTAAAACTGAGGAGGTAGCAATAGACCACCTGACTGGTGGCTAAATTTAAATTAATTTTTTTTCTCATATAAAATTTTATACATAGTTTCATGAGTTGTTTCTTTATAAATTGTGCTAAATTCGCTAGTTAAAATTTTATCAATATCATCAAAATTTGTAGGATTGAGTACACCGAATAAAGTCTCTCTCTTAGCTTTAAAGTGACCTTTAATTAAGTTTTCAATATAAATATACCTGCCAAAATTTTTCTTAAGAATACTCAAATAGTTTTGGGACTGCTCTTTTTCCATTTCTTGAAATGAAGCAATATTAATAAATAAATCAAATTTGAAATGTCCTAATTCTTTTAATTTCCACGTAGGTAAACAAATTACGTCATAATTGACAAATATTTCTCCAATATTAAAACGGTTTATTTTTACAGACTCTTTGTAACCAAAAACTTTAAAACCTATATTTCTTAAATAATATTCTGAAAAAAAAAGAGTTGGCGGTATATCAATGATTAAATATTTTAAATTTTTTTTTAATTTAAGCATAGCACTTGCTAATAATCCTATGCCTGCTCCTAACTCTACAACACTATTAATTGAGTTAAAATCTGTATTTCTTTTTATATCATGAATATAAAGTAGTTGATTTAAAAAATTGTTTGTATAAGTTTTATTTTCTACAGAAACTAATTTTTTTTCATTAAGTCCAAAAGTAGACTCTGAAATATTAGTTAAATCTGGATCTATCTTTTTAATCAAAAAATATTTTTGTTCTATTAAGTCTTTATACATAGTTAAATAATATTCTTTAGCTTCTGGTGCTCTTATTAAAAAATATTTTAAGGCTGGAACAATTTTTATAAGTTTATTAATAAGCCCATTATATTTTTTTATTAAAAAAGAGTTATCTATGAAACTAAAAGCATCATCAAAAGGGTGAAAATTTCTTTTAAATCTTCTATGTAAAAACTCATCGCCTCCACCAAAAGATGATATGGTGCCGGAACCACTTCCACCAACCCATGCTCTAAATTTAGAAAATTTATTTTTTTTTATTTGACCATAAATTTTAGGCTCATAATATTTCCAATAATTTCCTGCCTGATATAATTTATCTTGTTTAAATGAATCACTCATCATTTTTTTTAACTGATTTTTTAAATCTTTTTCTTTTTCATTCATGGCTAGATGAGTTCATTCTATAGATTATATGTGATGGCATTGTAATAATATTGCAAATAAATTTTTTAACCTGAGTAAAATTATTAGCCTGACGACGTGCTACTCTTCCATGTTTAAGACAAAGTACCATCTGCGCTGAAGGACCTAACTTCCGAGTTCGGAATGGGATCGCGTGTAGCACCTTCGCAATAATCACCAGGTAAAATACTTATATTATTTTTAAAAAAGGATGTAAATAGCCAAAAAAAAACACCTTTTTAAAAGCTTTATAGATTGGAAATTAGAAATAAATTTTTTATAAATATTAAAATTTAGAAACCTAAAAAATTTTTTTATAATGTCTAATCGTTTTTTTTAATCCAGATCCAATATCAGTTTTGGGCTTCCATTTAAAAACTCTCGATACTTTTAAAATATCAGGATGTAAATTATTTATTTCATCCTTTCTCATTTTAATCTTTCCATAATTGGGGAAGCCTTTTTTTGTTAATTCATTTAGCTTTGTTATTATTTTTCTTACAGTTATTGGCCTGCCATATCCAACGTTATAAATTCCATATTTAACATTTTTAGTTTTAATAATTTTTTCTAACAATTCTAATAAATCATCTATATATAAAAAATCACGATTTTGATGTCCATCCGAACAAGGGAATTCTTTATTCTGAATGCAAAATTTAATAACATAAGGAATAAGTCTATCAAATTTTTGATAAGGACCATAGACCTGGTACAGTCTAAGTATTACTAACTTCTTTTTAATTTTTCTTAATAAATAGTTAGAGGCTAAATACTTAATTTTTCCATAGGATGAGATGGGGTTACATTTTTTTTTTTCTTTTTGAGGTGAAGGTAGCTTGCCATATTCAAGACTGCTACCAGCTTGAATAAATAGCTTCAATTTCTTTACATCTATAATTTCAATTAAATTTTTTAACCCTTGATAGTGAATTTTTTTTGTTTGAAAGTAATTTTTATGATCAATATTTCCTGATAAATTTATAATTATATTAAAATCTATATTTAATTTTTTTTTTAATATTTTTTTTTTTTATAAATCTGCATATAAATATTTTATATTTTTAATATTATCAGTTCTTTTTTTTCTCTTTTTTATAGATAAAGAAAAAATATTATTTTTAGTTCCTGACAATTTTTTTAATAAATTATGCCCTATAAAACCTGTGCCACCTAAAACTAAAATATTTTTTTTCACAGATATTTATTTTTTTTAACAAGTTTTTCCAAAATTTCTTTATCACGTAAAGTATCCATACACTGCCAAAAGCCATTGTGCTTATAAGCACCTAATTTTTTTTTTTTACTAATTTTCTGCATTGGCAATTTTTCTAGTATCGTAGTGTCACTCTTTAAATACTTAAATATTTCTGGTTGAAAAACAAAAAAACCTCCATTAATCCAACCAGCATCTAAATGAGATTTCTCTTTAAAATAAGTGACCTTATTTAAATTTAACTTAATGGCACCAAATCTTGCCGGTGGTCTTACAGCTGTTAATGTTGCTATGTTTTTATTTTTTTTATGAAGATTAATTAATTTTTTTATATTAGGGTTTGAAATACCATCTCCATATGTCATCAAAAAAGTTTCATTACCAATCAGTGATTTTAATCTTCTTATTCTCCCGCCTGTCATTGTTTTTAAACCTGTAAAAACTGTTTTTATATTAGAATTAGTTTTATATTTTTTAAAATATGATTTAATTATTTCCTGTTTATATCCTGTAGCTATAATAAATTCATTAAATCCAAATTTTTCATAATGTTTTATAATATAAGTAATAATTGGTTTTTTACATATTGTAATCATTGGTTTTGGAATCGTTTTAGTGTATTCGGGTAATCTTGTGCCGAAACCTCCTGCCAAAATTATAACTTTCATATTTTTTTTTTCATCTTTGATTCAAGCTTATAGAAATAATTTTTTACTTGTGACTCTGATATTTCAAATATCGATTCTTTTTTAAAGTAAAAAGCTTTGTACCACATTGAAGTTAAGTATAGCGATTCTTTTAAAGATAATATTGATTTCCATCCTATCTTTTTAGCTTTAGAGCAATTTAATTTTAATAAATTAGACTCATAAAATTTTTTCTTTTTTAAAAATTTTACTCCAACTTTATGAGGCCAATATTTTTTTAATTCATTTAAAACTTTACCAGTAGAATAGTTTTTTTTATATGATGGTCCAAAATTGTATGCCTCTCCATCTATTTCTTTTCTCTTAGTTAAAATTAATCCTAAATAAAGATACGCTCCTACAGCTTCCAAGATATGTTGCCAGGGTCTTGTTGATTTTGGATTACGAATATTTACTTTTTTCTTTAAAGACCAGGCTTTAATACAATCGGGAATTAACCTATTATCTGACCAATCTCCGCCTCCAATGACATTTCCTGCTCTAGCAACAGCTAATAAAATATTACTCTTATTTCTTAAAAACGTCTTATGATATGAGTTTATTATTATTTCAGCAGAAGCTTTCGACGCGCTATAAGGATCCTGTCCTCCAAGTCTATCCGTTTCTTTATAACCTTTTTTTTGCTCTACATTTAAATAACATTTGTCACTAGTTATAATTATAGAATGACATTTGTTTTTTAAATTTTTAAGAATATTGACTATGTTTAGAGTGCCCATTGAATTTGTTAAAAAGGTGTCTAATGGACTCTGGTAAGATTTTTTTACTAAAGATTGTCCTGCTAAATGAAAAACAAAATCTGGCTTATACGATTGAAATATTTTATTTATTTTTTTGTAATTTTTTATATCAATAAATTTACTTTTTATCTTTTTTTCTAAATCAAGTGTTTTAAATAAAGATGGTTTTGTTAAAATACTTTTTGAGATACCTAGAACTTTTGCGCCCATTAAATATAAAGAAAACGTTAGCCATGCTCCTTTGAAACCAGTATGACCTGTCACAATAATTTTTTTATTTCTATATATGTTTAAAGTTAAATTTTTCATTCAGGTTATTAAATATTTTTTTTAACTGAAGTTTATATAAGTATTTTTTTTGATTTGATACTTTAAAACCTTTTTTAACGAATCTTTTATTATTTTTCTTCATCCAATCCCTTAATTCACGGATCCATAAGTCTATTTTTTTTTTCGATAAATTATCTTCGTGTACTCTATAGTAAGCTAAAGGCTTGTTAATAAAACAAATATAATTAGTTAAGCTTAAATTTATAAAAAAGTCAAAATCCCCAATAATTTCATACTTATGGTTAAATTTCTTTTTTTTAAAAAGGCTTTTTGACATTAGAACTGTTAATATACCTATCCAGTAATTATCTAGTAAGTTTTGTGTGACGTATCCCTCTTTAAATAACTTAGAAAAACCACTAATATATTTTTTTTTTCTCTTTAACAAGTAATAATTAGAATAAACAATTTTTTTCTTTTTTTCAGTCAAATATTTTATTTGTAAAGAAAGCTTATTAGGATGCCATAGATCATCAACATCTAAAAATGATATATATTTTCCTTTGGCATGTTTTATAGCTTTATTTCTTGCATCGTATAGCTTTAGATATTTTTTAGATTTAAAAATTTTTATTTTTCTACTTTTAAAAGACTTGGCTATTGAAATACTTTGATCAATTGATGAATTATCAAAAAAAATTATTTCCCAGTTTTTGTACTTTTGATTTATTACGCTTTTGATGCTTTGTCTCAAATATTTTTGCCCGTTGTAACAATTTATTATTACACTTATTAGTGGTTGATAAGTTGATTTCATTAATTATTAATAAATATACTTTTTATAAATTTTTTCATTATTATTGAAAATAATTAGTTTATGATTTTTAACTTTTTTATAATTAAATAAATTTTGACCTAATCGCTTAACATCAATATGTTTCCATATTTTTTTTGAATAACTCTCTAAAACAGGATTTTCACAAATATGATAAACATCTAAATTTCTTTCAAGAGCCTCTATAATTGAACCAGTCGCACCGATAAATATTGAGAAGTTTTTTCTAATTTTTTTTTTAAAGGTTTTGTTTTTTATTGTCTCGTTGATTAGTTTTATTAAATTTAGATGCTTTTTTGATTTTGAGCAGCTTGGATGATTTCTTATTTCTAAGTTAGAAAAATTTAATTTCTTATAATCTATCAAATCATTTAAAGAATTAATAATTTTTTTTGGTTTATCAAAGTCGTAAGGTAAAAATACTTTGTTACCCATTTCATTATTTGATTTTTTCTTAAACCTAGCCGATGGTAATTTTAATAGATCTGAAGAGGACCATCCTAAAAATTTAATGAATGAATATTTTAGAGAGTTACTGTTAATTATTAATTTTTTTGGATGGCCTGATCTTTTAATAAAATTTGATGGTAATCCAGCTGGAAAAGAATGCACAAAGCCAATAGTTACAATTTTTTTATTTCTCTCTGAAATTTTTTGAAAAATTGCATTTTGAAAGGGCTGTCCTTCATATGGCATTAAAACCTTTTTTGCTGAATGTATATATTTATCAAAATCTTTATAAACATATGTTGCCAATAAGGACAAGTGTGAAATTTTTTGACTAAAAAAACTTAAATTTATCATTTTAAAAAAAAATTTTTTAAAAATTGTTTTTAAATGTTGAAATCCAAGCTTTTTATTTTCGTATATCAGTACTACATTTTTTGAAGTTTTTTTTGGTAATTTTTTATCAAGATAGATTATATACCATAACACATTCTTACATTTACTTGAAGAGACATTTAGATGATTATCATAATACTCCCCTTTGTAATTAAAATTTTTTTTTGTTCCCCAATTGACAATTACAAATTTGTAATTTTTTGATGAACTTGAGTCTAAAGTTGCAAAACCATCAAATTTGACAAAATTTAATAGATCTTTAATGGTAGAATAAAAATAAACCTTTAAAGAAGCAAATTTGTTATAAAAAGATAATAATTTTGCATTACCCCTCGTCGCAGCAAATGGACAAAGATAAAAAACTCCAATTGTTGAAAGGTCTTTTTTATTTATTTTTTTAGTATCTAAAAAAACTTTAGCTTTTCTTAGGATTTTTTCTTGTAATTTGCCAATTTTCATTCCCCTCCAGCAATGGATAAAGTTTCATTAGAGATGTAAGAATTTTTTTCTGAGGCCAGGAAGTAGATCAAATCAGATATTTCTTCAATATTGGCTGCTCTTTTCATTGGTATTAATTTTATTCTTTTCATTTTTGTAAATATTTTTCTACATTTTTTATATCAGTTTTAACATCAACAGCTATACTTGATTTTGATAATAAGATCATTTTTATAGGTATACCGATTTCAAAAAATCTAAGAATTTCAATATCTTCAATTTTTTCTAAATCACTTTTTTTTCCAAAATTATAAAATTTATTAAGCTCTTTCTTGTTGAAAGCATAGATGCAAACTTGTTTTAAGTATTTTAGATTTCTTTTATTATTTTTCTGACCCGGTATTGGAGATCTTGAAATATAAATTAAATCTGACTTTTGATTAATCACAACTTTTGGTATATTTTTATTATTTGCGTTTTCATTATTTTTTAATTTTGTATAACCACAAATAACAGCGTTGGGATATTTCTTTTTTGCTTTAATTATCTTTTTTATATCTCTTGGACTTATTAAAGGTTCATCACCCTGTACATTGATAAAAATGTCAGAATTTATTCTTTTACTAGCTTGAGCAATTCTATCAGTACCAGTTAGACACTTTTTTGATGTAAGTACTACATTAAATTTATTTTTGATAACAAAGTCTTTAATTTTTAAATCGTCAGTAGCAACGAATATTTTTTTTTTATCAAACAGTTTATTGCAAATCTCAAGAACTCTTATAATCATCTCTTTACCTAAAATTTTGGCAAGTGGCTTGCCAGGAAATCTTGAAGATTTAAATCTAGCGGGAATTAAAATTACAGTTTTCATGAATTGTGAAAAATAATCATTTAGAGCATAAACGACCATTGTTCATGGCGCAAGAAGAAACAGTACATACCTCAATAAACTCCTAAAAATAGATTAATGTTAATAATCAAATTTATTTTTTAATTTAGTATTTTTAAAAAATATTTTATTTGAGTCTTTGTAATATTCTTTAATTATAGATTTCGATCTATTTCCATCAGAAATTTTTGCTTTTGTATATATAAAATATTTCCTAAAAAATGGTAAAAAAAATCTCCTAAATTTTGAAGGGAGTATATTTTTTAAAGCAATAAATGTTTTGTTGTTTAAGATTTCATACTTTAAAGGAGTAATAATTAATTGATTTTTTTTATACATTTTTCTTTCATTAACTGGGTCTTTATCAAATAAACTCTTTGTATACGCTTTATCTAATTTTAAGAAGTCAGAAAATTCTTCTATAAAGATGTTTTTATGATATTTAAAATCTTCATAAAAAAGATATTTTATTTTAACGTTTGTAAATAAATTTTTTAACTTTTTATCAATTAAATTAAAATCATGCCAGCTTAAGAATAGTCTTAAATTTAAATTATTAGTACTTGAATCTAAACCATCAGCTATTTTATTAACTAGTCTTTCAAAATTATCTATTTTTAAGAATTCTTGCGAAATAGGGTACATATGATGATAAAATGAATTTAACAAATCATACTGATTTCTCAAAACAATCAAGAAAGATATTTCTAACTCTTCATTACGAAATAATTCTTCAATATATTTACAATCATAAAAATCATTTATTGAATTTTTAAAAGTTGTATATTTTTCAGATGAGATAATATTCACCTTTTCTCTATCAAAGAATTTAATAACATCACTTGTAAAATCATTTTGTTTATTTAGAAGATAAAAGTCTCTAAACTTATCTAAAGTAATTTGATTAATTTTAACATCTTGCAAATTATTGTAATTTTTTGGACCAAGATAATTTATTTCTTTATGTTTTGGAAATATATGAGTTTGGAGAAAGGTGGTACCCGTTCTAGGATAACCTAAATGAAAAACTAATCTCATAAAAAAATTCTATTTTATTTAGATATTTTACTATTTTTTAATTAAATTATTTTAAAAAAATGTTTAATTATTTAGTCATAAATAAAGAACTTAATTTAGTCAATGAAATTATAAAAGAAATCAAAAAATTGAAATTTACTAATTTTTCAAATTATAATAAAAATTATTTTATGAAAATAATATTAATTATGGGCCTTCCTGGTTCAGGAAAAACTACATTAGCGTCAAAACTGGTTAAATTAATAAATGCCAAATGGATTAATGCAGATAAAGTAAGAGAAGAAGCAAATGATTGGGATTTTTCAATAGAAGGTAGGATAAGGCAATCAAAGAGAATGTATAAACTTTCCCAAAAATATAAAAAGGATAATAATGTTGTTGTTGATTTTGTTTGTCCAACTAACAAAACAAGAGAAATTTTCAATCCAGATTTTATTATTTGGATGGACACAATCAGAAAAGGTAGGTACGATGACACTAATAAACTTTTTCAAAATCCAAAAAATTATGATTTGAGAATTAAAGAGAAAAACGCAGATTTTTGGTCTAAAAAAATTCAAAAATTATTAAATAACTTAAAAAAATAAAGACTGTGGTAATTAAAATTACAGTTTTCATGGATTGTGAAAAATAATCATTTTATCTTATAGTAAAAATTTCATTATAAAACATGTTTGGTGGGCGTGATAAGAATTGAACTTATGACCTCTTCGATGTCAACGAAGCGTTCTACCACTGAACTACACGCCCTTAAATTTTAATTAAATTATCATCTTTTGTAATAATTTTTTTATTTTTATCTAATTGTAAAAACTATAATAATTTTTTTAACAATTATAAGTAAATATATTTTTCATGTATTCTAAAATTAAATTAACAATGCCTATCTTTTTTTTTAAGATCTCTAAAATATTTTAAGATTATTTTTAAATCTTTATTCAAAAGGAATTATTTGTTTAACAAGTCTATTTAAACCAATCTTTAATGGAATAAATTTTTTAAATTTAAATTTTTCTTTTAACGAGCTGTTATCAGAACATACATAAAATTGATCACCGGGAGTTTGATTTTTATATTTAGTCTGACAATCGGGAAAGTAAATTTTAATTAAATTAATAATTTCCTTAACTGAGGTAGCTTTTCCTGTACCTAAATTAAATGTTTGATTGAGTATTTTTTTATTAATAATAGATCTAAACCATATCTCCACAACATCATCTATATGTATAAAATCTCTCTTTCTTTTGTTACTACCTTTAACAATAATTTTATTGTTTTTAATCGCTTGAGATAAATAAATACTTACCATACCTTGTTTTAAATTATTTAAATCCTGACCTAACCCATATACATTAAACATTCTAAAAATAACATATGGAAGTTTTTTTGAAAAAATTTTTAAATAATTTTCAGAAGCAATTTTTCCAGCTCCATAACAAGACATAGGATTTAATTTCATGGTCTCTTTTATTTTTGAATTATAATTTCCATAGACTGACATTGAGCTTGCGTAAATTATTTTTTTTACTCTAGTTTCAATGGCTTGCTCAATTAAATTTAAAGTAGCTATAGTGTTTTTCTCTAAGTCTTTTTGAGGATTCTCGAAGCTTATTTCTCCTGAAGATTGTCCTGCTAAATGCATAATTATTTCACATTTTTTAAAAAGTGATTTAAGATTTTTTTTTTTTGAAAGATCTTGTCTTATAAAATCAACTTCTTTAGGAACTGAAGATAAATTACCAGAGGAAAGATCATCTATTCCAATAACGTGGTATCTTTCTTTAATCAATTTTTTTGCAATATTTGATCCTATGAAACCAGCCACGCCAGTAACTAAAATTGTTTTTTTCATTATTTATAAATTATTCCAACTAGCGTATCGCATATATGAAGTTTGGCTAAATTTTTTCTATACTCATTTTCAATATTTTTTTCCCAAATTTTTGTAAAATGACCTAATCCTCCTTGTTTCCCATCACTATTCCAAGTATTTTTTAAAGGTTTGCCTGGCAATCTAGAAGATTGGCATCTAGCTGGTATTATGATCTCAAAATTATGCATTATTTTTTTTATAACTTAAAAAATTAAATTTAGTTTTTGTTAAACTAACTAGCTTACTTTTGAAATATTTTTTAACAAAAATTTTTAATAATTCATCAGTATTATCATAATCTGGATCTGATTTTTCATAACCATCAAGGCCAGCTACTTTTACCGATCTAGCTTTACCTGAAATTACCATACTAAGAACGTATCCAATCGCTAATGGGCTAGGTAAAACGCAGTATTTATTTTTAACTGTTATTTTGGACGTTGGGCCTATAGTTAAACCATAATCGTAAATATCCCCTTTTTTAAAATCTATACTCTTTCTAATTTTTTGAGACATTGATGAAATAGGAATAGCGATTTTTGTTTTTAATTTTTTTAACTTCACTTTATCGGAGGCAATCCGTAAAGGATGGCATATAGCTCGCAAATTAATATATTTATCGTTTAAATAAGAAAAGTTGTTTAAGCATATAACAAATAAATTTTTTTTTAAAATCTTTTCTTCTATTTTTTTTTTTATAGATTTCAAATTTTTTCCTGGCCCCAATATCAATACATCTCTTTTTTTAAGAACGCTCTTTGGTGCCCAAGTTCCTGAAGTTGAGTTTGATAAAAAAATTGCTGAATTTACTAATTTGTTGGGATTGTATTTTTTGGTATCTAATTTTGATAAAGCTGATAAAATTTTATTATAATCATTCTTTGGATATCTTTTGTCTGATAATATTTGTTGAATATATGTAGGGTGAATTCTATTTCTAGCTGCAAATGCGTAAAATTTATTTTTTCCCCAATTATATTTTTTTTTTAAGTTTTGAAAAAAATTTAAAGTTGATTTATTAATATTTTTTTTATTTAAAAAGTTCAAAACATTATAATACCTTAATAATAACTCTGTTTTTAAATTTCCTGGTCCTCTACCCATACCTGTTATCGTTGAATCAATCCAGTTAGCACCGTTTTCATAAGCCTTCAATGAGTTTTGAAGAGCATAGCCAAGATTATCATGTGCATGAATTCCAATTTGCTTGTTAAAATTTTTTTTTATAGTTTGGGTAATATTTTTTGTTTTCTTTGGCGTTAGTGATCCAAGACTATCTGCAAAATAAAAAATATCAACTTTTGTTGATTTTAAAAAACTGCAAACTTTGATAATTTTATTATTTTCTATTTCAGATATTTGCATCAAATTAACGAAAACAATAAAATTATTTTTTTTTAGCCAACTAATCACATCTTTAATTAAAAAAATTTCTTCATAATGGCATGCTAACCTTACAAATTTTAATTTATTATTTTTGTTTCTAAAAAGTTTTTTACAATTTATCAAAGTTGAACGTTTATTTTTAAGTAGGTCACCAACATTAATCATAACACCGATGTTAACGTTGCTAGGTATTTTTAAATTATTGATTAATTTATCTTCTGTATAGGCTGTAAGACCTCTAATTTTTTTTTTTTCTAAAAATCTAAATCCTAACTCAACATATCTAATTTCAGTTGAGACTATAGAATTCAAATATTTTTGAATATCTTTAATTTTAAAGTTCCAATTATTATAATACCCACCATCTCTTAAAGTACAATCTAAAATTTCAATTTTTTTTTTCATTATTATTTGTCAATGGTAGCACTTTATTTAACAAAATTTTATTAAAATCATAACTAAAGATATATTGATCAAAATTAAATTTACTATTTCTTTTTATCTTATCAATAGTCTTTTCTAGACCTTTTTTTTTGTTAATATAGTTAACAGCACTAAATATTCCATTTACTTTATGAATTTGCATTTGTTTATATCTGTTATGTGGATCATATAATATTACTGGAATTTTAGAATTTAATGCATCCTCAATTGTACCCGAAGAAAGAGTGATAAGAGAGGAAGTGTTTTTAAGCAATTTATCAATTCGCTTATTTGAAAAAACCAAAGATTTAAAATATTTTTTAATCTCTGTCGTATACTTTTTAAATTGCGGGTGAACTTTAATTACAATTTTTTCATTTTTTTTTGCACAAATTTCATTAAGATCTTCAAGAATTTTCCAGTATTCATAGAACATATCTACTCCTAAATATTGAAGATTAGTAAAACTTTTTAACGTAGTGGCGTATAAAACATATTTTTTTTTATTTATATATTTATTTGGAAACGAAAAAATTAAGTTTCCAGTAACTATAGGTTTCCCTTTCAGTTTATGTGTTTCCATAGAGTCATTCATTATTTTAGATTGGATCGCAAAGTACTTAGACTCTCCATTAAATACAGCTTCGGCTATATTTTTTTTATAAATTTCATCATCTTTATCAAATGCTTTAGATATAACTCCGTGAGGTATTAGTAATGTTGGTTCTTTAATATCTGAATCTAAAATTGAACCATCCAATCCTCTAGCTATATTTGAAATCAGTAAATCAAAATTATTTATTTTTATAAATCTTTTAACAGATAAAATTTTTTGATTTAAATCGTTAAAATAAAAATTAAGTTTATCGTAAAAATTATTTAGTAAAATAGATAGGTCGTATTTATTTTGATAAACAAAATTTATTTTTTCAATAAAATTTTCTTTGATTACTATTTTTTCTTGTTTTTTAAAATTTACCACAGATATACCTCTTAAAAAATAAATTATTTTTTTATAAATTGAGATTTTTTTAAAACTTGGTAAATAAATTTTATAGTTTGATTTTCTAAAAAAATTAGAAATTCTTTTAAAATTGTATCCTCCATTACTAATTAAAATCTTCTTTTGTTTTTTTAAAGAGCTAGGTGTTTTGTATTGATTGATAAAAAATTTTTTTTTAATAATTTTATTTGAAACATGCAGAGTAAGATTAGGAAAAATATTTTCAACTATTTCAGAAATAATTTTAGGTTCATGTAAAAAATGTGCATTTTTCTTTATTCCGGAAACTACAAATTTTTTTAGCTCAAATTTATTTATCAAAATTTCAATTATTTCTACAATTAAAATTATGCTATGTAGTCTAAACCGAAGAAAACCTATAATTTCAGATTTCAAGCTATAATTAATATCTTTTTTACATTTTAAATTTTGTGTAAATTTTTTAGCTTCCTTGTTAGCTTTTATATGGAAATCATTAGTGATGTATTTATTAAAATTGAAAATATTTACATTATGTTTTCTACACAATAAGAACGCCTCCATATCTAAAGGAATAAATAAATTTTTGTTTGAATTATAACTTTTGTGTATTATTTCAAAATCTAATTTATCCTCAATAAAACATCCATATTCAATTTTTTTGTCTGAGTTCATTTAGTTACTTTAATTAATTTATTTACAAATTTTTTTAAAATTTTATTATCTCTATCTAACATTATATTTATATTAGAATTTTCAACTTTTTTATTCCAAATGGAATGGGATAAACTTAATAATTGATTTATTTTTTTAAAAATAACTTTTTTTTGAAATTTTTTATACACAAAGAAAAATTTTTTTTTAAAATAAATGCTTAAATAGTCTCCACTTCTATTACCTCTCAATAAATCTAAATAGGGTAAGAATAAAACTTTTTTTCCTCTTGAAAGAAATTCAGCTCCTAAGTTTGAATTCAAAATAATTAATAATTTAGATTTATTGCAAATTTTGTAAGAATCTTTTTGAGAGGTAATTTTTAAGTTCGGTGAATATTTTTTTAAGAAATTTATTTCTTCCTCTTTAGGAATTTTTTTATCTAATCTGTTACTGTTTAATGCTATATTTATTTTTCTTTTTGGATGCATAATAGAAAATTCATTTAAAGTTTTAGATATAAATTTCATGTATTTTTGATGTTCTTTTTTAAATATAAAATTTGCACTTCTATATTCTGAAACATACGTAATATCATAAATACTTTTTTCTCTTTTTAATTTTTTTTCATTATTTTTTGGTAGGCCACTTATAAAAAATTTAGCTTTAGTGTACTTTTTTAAATAATTTTTGTGTAACTGATCACACACAAAAAAGTAATCAATTTTAGACCTTTTTAAATCACGACCAAGATCTTTTAATTGTTGTAAGTATAATCGACAGTGCAAATAAACAATAATTTTACTTTCAGGAGAATATTCCTTTAATTTAAAAATTAGACTATTTGCTTGATGGCCAATTATTACTTTAGGTCTTAATTCATTAAAATAAAGCTTTAAATAAATATCTTTAAATCTTTTTTTTTTATTCTTGAAAAAATAAATACACAAAGATTTAAGCAAAATCCGAATATATATTTTATCATAGTTAAAAATTTCTGTTCGATGTTTTTTAAATTTTAATTCGGCGTAATTTTTATCAACCAATAAAATAGTAGTTTTTTTAATTTTTTGTAAAGTAAAGTTAAAACGCATCAAATTAAATCTTTATTTTATGTATTTTAAAATTATTTAATTCATAAAGTTGATCACAAAATTTATTAAGCAAATTTTTATTATGCGAAACAATCACAACAATTAAATCATTTTTTATTTTTATAATATCGTTAAAAATACTAGCCTCGTTTTCTGCATCTAATGAATTTGTAGACTCGTCCATAATAAGAACTTTAGTGTCATTATAGAAAGCTCTAGCGATGTTTATTCTTTGTTTTTGTCCAGTAGAAATAAAAGACCCTTTTTCTCCAACAATAGTATTGAGGCCCTCTGGTAACTCAGTAACAAAATTTTTTAAATTTGATGCTGCAAGAGAAAAATTCATTTTGTCTGTGTTAATATTTTCACCTTTTTCACCAAATGAAATATTATATTCTATTGACTCGTTAAATAAATCAGTAGTTTGTGAAATATAGCTTATTGCTTTACCCCAAAAGTATTCTTTTGGATTGATTAATTTATTATTTATAAATATCTCACCTTTATTAGGTATTACTAATGAAGACATAATATCTAATAAAGTTGTTTTACCAGAGCCTGATGGTCCATAAATTCCTGTTATAAAACCCTTTGATATTTTAAAAGATGTATCTTTTAAAATAATTTTGTTATTAAAAGAAAAATTGATATTTTTTAACTCAATTGATTCTATATTTTTATTTTCAAAATCACGACGCTTATAAATATTGTAATTTTTTTGCTCTGCTGCTAATACATCCAAAATAGTTTTGGCTGAATTTGAAAAATATCTTATTTGTCCAATTAAATTTGTTAATTTAGTTAACATTGGCAACAGTCTCACACTCGCATAAGCAAAAAGGCTAAGTGTTGCTAAAATATAATCTTGTTTATTATCGTCTTTTGTCATCATAAAAAATATTAAAAAGATAATTAGAACAGCAGTTAATTCAATAAAGTATCTAGGTAATGTTGCAAATAACCTATTATTATACTCATATTGATTTTTCAATTTAAAATCTTTTTCAAATTTATCTAAAAAAAAACTTTCTTTTCCTAATAATTTAGTTTCTCTGAAATTATTAAAAGTTTGAAGGATTGTATTATTATATTTCTTATGAGCTTCTTGTCCTTTTGCGCCCCAAGATGAAAATTTATTCCTTAATAAAAAATACGTAAAAATAAATATAAATGTAAATAAGGTTATTAGAGTTAAGGTAACTTCAAAATTAAAAACAAACAAAAATACAATAATAGTAAAAGCCATCATCAATTCATTTACAAACATAGTGTAGCAAACAACTAAATCAGAAAATCTTAAAGTCTCCACATCAATATTTCTTTGCATTTCAGCAAAACTTTTTTTGATTGTTTCAGCATATTGCAAATTCATATATTTTCTAAAAATTTGTTGAGATAAATTAGCTCTTAAATTTCTTTTGAAAACTTGCTGATATTTAGCAAAAAAACTTAAAAAAATAGTTTTGAAAATAAAAATTATAATAAATATTGAAATTAAAAAATAATGTATTTTTTCAACCGAAATGTTATTTAAATTTGATTTTAAAAAAGAAATTATTTTTAATAAAGATTCATTTTCTGGATTTAAAACAAAATAAATTATTGGAATTATTAACCCTAAGCTTAACAATTCAAAAATTGATGAAAAAAAAGAAACTATCAAAGTTTTTATAAATCGCGCTTTGGCTTTTTTTGGTAAAATTAAAAAAATATTTTTTATCATTAAAGTTATCTGAATATATTTTGCACTTTGCAAAAAATTGAATAGTTAAACTTAAAGTTTTTTTTTCTATATTTTGTTATTATCATCAAAATTTTCTCCTAATTCTTCTTTTAATTGGTCAAATTCTTTCATTTTTTTTTTCATAAAATTTATTGTCAATTTTGTTCTTAGGGTAACCCCTTTAGCTGTAAGAATATATTTTAAATGTGATATTTTATTTTTTTGATTTTGAAAGTTTTTTATTTTTACCAAACCTTTATTTTTTAATTCTTTTAAACAGTAATTCAATTTTCCCAGACTAAAACCTAAATCTTGAGCCAGGTCTCTTTGAGAATATTCTGGAAATTTGTTAATTTTTCTTAACAACTCGAATTGATCGTTATCAATTTTTTTTTTCATAGTTCAAATATTGAACAATAATGTTCATATTTTGAACTGTCAATAAGTTTTTTTAATTTTTAATTTAATTTAAATTTGTCCATCTTTAACACATTGATGATATAAAATTTGTGCTAGTTTGAACTCGCTAATATCATTTATATCAATAGTTTCAGGCTTTTTAAGAAGAACAAATTTTGGCTTCTTTCCAATAATATTTCTGAATTTAATCATTTTTTTTCTTTCGATAATATTTATTCCAAACGTCAAATAATTATAATTGTTTGGTAATTCTTGTGAATTTGGAGCTTTTAATAAGTCATAATTTAGCGGCTTATGATCTTTCCAAATAAAAGTTTTAAGCTCGCCGACAGTATTAAAGCTATCATATTTATTTTTATTTTCTAAAAAATTTTTAAAAAATAATCTGTATGTTTTTTTTTTTATAATCGGTGAGGTACAAGGGCAATATACAAGATAATCTCCATTGATAGAATCTGCTAAATTTTTAAAGAAATTGGCTCCAGGGCATTTTGAACTTGCATAGTATTTTTTTCTTTTATGAAAAGAGATTTGGTATTTTTTTGCTAACTCTTTTGCTTTCATAGAGTCGGAGCTTATCACTATCTCGTCAAAAAATTTGAGATTTTTTAGTTGATCAATTTTAATTTCAAGTAGAGACTTATTTTTATAAAAAGGTAAAAAGTTTTTATTCTTCAATCTAATTGAATTTTTTCTTATTGGAATAATTGCTGTTATTTTGGGTTTCATCCATTCAATATTTAAATCTTTTTTTTAAAACTTTTATCCTCTCATAATTATCATTTTTTAGCTTTATCTTTCTTTTTTTTTGTAATGTTTGTTTAAATTTTAACCATTCTAGTTCAAATTTAAATATTTTATCAATAATTATTTCAAAGTCTTGTAAAACGTTCTTATTTATTTTCAATTCAATATTTCTTGTCTCTACCCTATCAACTAATTTTTTTTTGAATAAATTACCTACAAATTCTTTAGAGCTAGCAGTTAAAGATCCTCCAATCTTTACAATTAAATTTTTTCTTTTTATTTTTTTTAAAATTTCTAAAACTAATCCATATATTTTTTTTGAGTTTACCTCCTTTTTTTCTAAGTTAAGAGAACCGGCTAAGTCTGATCTTCCAATTACTATACCTGTTAATCTTTTTAGATTTGGATGTTTTAAAATTTGGTCTATATTTTTAAACGCCTGAATGCTTTCTAAATTTATATAAAGTCTTTGTTTATTTTTTTTTGAAATAGTTTGCAAAAATTTTCTTAAAGCATATGAAGATTCCACCATCGGAGCAACTATACCTTTTACTTTTAACCACTCACAAAAGTATATATCATTTTTGGCTTCACACCCGCCTATCTTAACATTTAAATCAAGTTTTGCTTTCTGAGTAATTTTTTTCATTAAGATAAGGTCCTCTTGACTTACCCCTTCATCTTCTAAAGATTGCTTTACAGCAACAACATTTAATTTTTTTAAATATTTTAAGTAACTGATTATTTTTTTCATTATCTTTTATTCAGCGAAAAAATTTTTTTTTCTTTTTATGGACATTACTGAGACTTTTGATTTCCAAAATTCATTTTGATTATTTCCTTTTTTTCTATTTTTAAGTTTTTTACCAGTTGATTTTGACGGAAAATCATAAACCGAATAGAAAAATTTTCTATCTTTTTTTCCTTTATATTTAGAAACTGAATGATAAGACCAAGGCACGTTAAGTGTAAATAGACAAAAGTTATTTTTCACTTTAAATGACTTGCTAATTTTTAAATCTTTTTTAGATGGAAATATATCAAAGCAATTACTTTTTTTTTTATCTTTTAGCTTCATTATTTGAATATTTCCACCTTTCGAACTATCAGAACATGGATAAAAAAGTATGTGTAATAGATGATCTCTTCTATCTATATGAGCGCTCTTAACATAACCATTTCTCATTACTGAATAAGTAGAATGATAGGAAAAATTAGCATTTTGGAATTTTTTGGCTACGTTCTCTTTGATTGATTTCCTGAACTTAGAAATAATTGTAGGTTTTAATTTTTTGAATATAGAATTAATATTTTTAAAATTTTTATTTTTATTAAGTGTTTTATATCGTTTTGAACTTGGTAACAAAGTTTTTTTAGTTTTAGAAGCACTCTGGAAATAAATATCTTTTTCAGTAACCTCATTAAAACTAGGTAATATCTTATTAATTTTATCTAGTTCCTTTTTTGGAATAAGGTTATTAACCACAAAATATGGAAATGGATGATTATATAACTTACTTTGTTCAATTTTTTTTCTTGCGAATTTAAGCATTGTGAGTTTTAAAAAAAATTTTCTTTTATTGTTGTAAATGAAAAAAAGCTAATTTAATAGACAAAATTGATGTTTTACCTAAAAATTTACTAATAGTTTATATTTTTTTTCTTATATTTTTCTTGATCTTTCTTTGACAATTTAACTTCTCCATAGCTTTCAGGTTTTCCCCAAATGGTGTTTTTGTACCATTTGTTATCTTCGATCCACCATACTCCGGTATGTCTAAATTTATCAGCTATAATATCAAATTCTTCCTCGGTCATGTTGGTCATTTTAAGAAAATAATCTAAAGACTCCTTTGGTTTTATATGGTCATATTTTTTTACTAACTCAATACCATCTTCTCTTTTCATGTGTCCAAGCCTTATATCTTTTGACGTATGATCAGTACATCTTCCATAACCAAACTTAACAAATTTTAAATAATCTTTAATTCCATTTTCATGAATATCATCTACATTTGAGAACCTTCTGTAAGTTCTTTCAAATGGAACTGGATTCTCTTTAAAACCGTATTTTTTTGCAATATTTAAATGTTTATTAGCATCCCAATAAACATAATTACCCATAAAAATACCTCTTAGTCCCACTTCTTCAATTTCTTTATCAGATGGATAAAAAGCCCAGGTAATATCTTTTTTTGTAAGTCCCTCTTTTCCAATAAAATCATTTTCTGAAAAACCTCTTAAAGTATCCTCTGTCCGCGCTTTTTTTGTGAATTCTGGAAAATCGTACATAGAAAACTGACCAGCTAAATCAGTAAAGCCATGTTCGCCGTAGATCAATAATGGGATTTTAAATTTTACTCCAACATGAAAAGGGACTGTCCAAGCTCCACAATGAAAGTGCCAACTCATGTCCCCTGTCATCTCAAAACCTATTTTGTTCATTTTTGCAATAACTTTTTTATTAGGATAAAATACATAGTGGTCCAATCCCAAAGTATTACCCATGTTTCTTAAATTTTCTTCGCCTGTCTTCGTATAATTATGTGTGTAGTAAGTTACTAATAAAGGATTTAATCCCAAATTTTTAATATAATAGGCTTGAAAAGTACTATCTTTACCACCACTTACTGGAATAATGCAATCATAAGTATTTTCTGTCTTATATGAAAATAATAGTTCTTTAAATTTTTTTTCCCTTTCATCCCAATCAAGATTCATTTTTTCTTCATGTACAATACATCCGCTACAAATAGAATTATCATCCATTGATAAGTTCACTGCAACAATTGGATATGTACATTTTTTGCAATAAATCATTTTATTAAATTCTTACATTAATTTTATGTTTGAACATATGTTTTTTTGCATTAAGAACACTTTGTTCTGTAAAATGAAAAATATTAGCGGCTGCAAGCGAAACTTGATTATTTATAGCATTAGCTTTAACAAAATCATCAAAATTTCCTGCTCCACCTAAAATAATAAAAGGAACACTAATATTTTTTGAAATAATTTTCAAAAGATCTAGATCATACCCTTGGGAAGTTCCGTCTCTATCAATTGATTGAATTAAAATTTCACCAGCTCCCAGTTCTTGTATGGTATCTATCCATCTATTTAAATTTAAATCTGTAATATTTTTTCCAAAATGTTTAAAAACATGCCATTTATTGTTACTGATTTTTTTTACATCAATGCTTATAACGATACATTGTGACCCAAATTCTCTGGCAGCATTTTTTATAAATTCAGGATTATTAATTGCTGCTGAATTTATTACAACTTTATCAGCGCCTGCTTTGAGTCTTTTTTTTATATCCTCTAAAGTCTTAATTTTTCCCCCTATAGATAAAGGAACTCTACATATTTTAGATAAATCCTTTATTATCTCAATAAAATTTTCATGGCTATTTTGTACAACTGCTGATTTAGATGAAGAGGATCCAATAACATTTTTGTTGTTCTCTAATCCGTAGTAATTATCTCTTGATATATCCAAATAAATTATTTCATCTGCTTTCCATTGAGAAAATCTTTTTACTTGTTCAATGTGATTACCCATCATTTGATGAAAAGAAAAATTTCTGCTTCTTACCAGAATACCATTCTTAAGTAATAAAACTGGGATCAATCTTGTTTTTAACATTTAAATTTTTAAAAAATTTATTAATAATTCTGTTCCTATATCATGACTTTTTTCAGGGTGAAACTGAGTGGCAAATATATTTTCTTTTTCTATACTTGCAACTAGTTTTGTTCCATGTTCACAAATTCCAGAAATAATAGTTTCATCTTCGGGAACAAAATGAAAGCTATGAACAAAATAAAACGAAGAGTCGTTATCAATATTCATGTATAATCTTGGGTTGTTTGAAATTTTTACATCATTCCATCCCATATGTGGAATTTTGATACTTTTGTCTGTGTTATCTATCTTAATAACCTTACCTTTAATCCAATTTAGCCCCTTCACATCTTTAGACTCATCACTTGATGATGAAAGTAATTGCATTCCTAAACAAATTCCTAAAAAAGGTTTTTTTTTATCTAAAACTTCATCAGATAATATTTTGATTAAATTTCTTTTTTGTAAACCTTCCATGCCTGCGTAAAAGCTTCCAACACCAGGTAAAACTAGATGGGAAGAATTTTTTATATCTTTAAGATCATTCGATACTTTTACGTTTTTTTCGATTTGTTTGATTGCGTTAAATATTGAAGCCAGATTTCCCAAACCATAATCTACTATACAAATATTTTTCATAAAAACTCTATTATAATTTCCTAAATAAAGTGAGAAGTTTTTTAAAAGGAAGTTGAGATTTATGATTCAATATACTTAAAGTTTGATCAGTTTTTAATCTCGGTAATCTTGGATATGAAAAATAAATTTTTTTATATTTTTCATTTAAATATTTCAATAAAATTTCTTGCGCAGCTTTCGAACAAGCATATTCACACAATTTACCAGTAGCTTTATTTATTGCAACGCTAGACGGGAAAAAAATAGATTGAAGAATTTTTTTATCTAAAAGATCAAAAATTTTTTTAAATCCTGTTAAGTAATATTTATTAAACATTACAAAATTTCTTTCATTAAACTCAAGTCCGTTCCCTGAAAAAATTTTTGGTGTAGCGAAGTAATAAAGATGAGTAGGTTTAAAATTTTTTATATTCTTGTAAGTTTTTGAGTTTATTTTTTTTTCAATATTAAGATTGAAAATTTTAACATCTTTTTTTAATACTTCTTTATTTTGAACTGCATCTTGTTTGCCTTTGAAGTACGAAAAAAGTATTTTAGCTGAGCCTAGAGATAAAATTTTGACAGCTGCTTCACCAAGTCCTTGTGAGCCGCCTATTATTAAAGCTCTTTGGTTAGCAAATTCTTTTTTTTTGATTTTTAGTTTTTTATTTTGAATATCTTGAGTTATTTTTTTCGGCCTCATTAGAGTTCTTATGTTTCCACTTAAATTTTTACCTTTGTAATAAAGATTTATTAAACTAAATCTCTGATCAATTGAAGATATTTTAATCTCACTTTTATTAAACTTATTTATAATATAGTTGAGTTCTATTTTAGATAAAATTGAATTTTCTCCTGGTACAGACATGCCTACAAATCTTGTGATGGTAACAAAATCAATTATTTGATTTATATTTAAATATTTATACATAAATAAGTATTTTTTTCTTAATAAATTTTTGTTAATAGCAGAATATTCTACAAATTTTTTATTTAATTTAAAATTTCTTAGATTTGTAACATTAGGTTTTATTTTTATAAATTTTTTGTTTAAAAATGGATATTTTTCATTATTTGATTTCTGATATTGGATTTCAAATTCTGAGACAAGAATATCACTATCTAAAATTTTAAATATAATTTTTTTACTTTTAAGAAATATTTTGATTTTGATTTTTTTATCAATATTGACAAATTTAGAAAAAATAATGTTTATTTTTTTTATTTTAATCTTAATCCTTTTTAATTTAAGAAAGATATTTAATCCCCAAAATACTAAGTTAATTCCGTGAATTACGATATCTCCAGACATAGATCTTCTAGCATAATTATGATCTAAATGGATTGGATTAAAATCTCCTGACATTTTAGCAAAATTTAATTGGTCGGATAATTGAAATTTTTTATTAGTTTCTAAAATCAGTTTCATGTTTTAAAAATAATAATTTAGTTAATTAAGTAATGTTTGTTAATCAGAACATTATTTTTTGCTTTATTAAATAAATCTTGAGCTTTAACAGAATGAGCAGGTATATAACCCAAGGGATGATATATATATTTTTTATCTTTCTTCAATGAAGACATAATTTTTTTTAAGTTGAGCTTTGTACTATACTTATATTTTAAATCTCTAACAAAGTAATTACATTGAATAAATTTTTTTTTATTATCTTTGTAATAATATCCTTTAAAAATTTTGTTGTGCCGATATTTTACCTTAATTTTTTCTTCAATATAATGAACAAATGTCAACTCATTATAACTGCATCCTAGACAGAGTAGTTTTGCATTTTTTTTATAAAGAAGATCATAAATTGAGTCTCTCCCAAAACATGTTTGATCAGAAGTTTTGCTTATCTTTTTAGATAATTGACCAAAATAAGAAACGCTAAAAATTGGATGATTTGATCTTTTCGTAAATTTTAAATTTCTAAAAGTTTCAGAAAAAAGACCAATAGCACTTTTGGTAATATTAGGATTGAAGATTTTTTTTTTTGTTAATGAATATGTAAATGTTGGTACAATTATAGTACCGGAATGAATGAAATAATCAAAAAAGTAATTCCAAAATGTATCTATTTTTTGTTGATTATTTTTACCTTGAACTTGTTTAATTACGCTTGCATTACCATGAATAAAAACTATATCATTTTTTTTAATTTTATGAAATTTTAAAAAATTATAAATATTTTTCCTGGTTAAATGTTTCAATTATTTTTTTCCTTTTAAGTATTTTAAATAAAAATTTATTGAAGTAGCATTTTCTAAATCTTTTGTTTTAAATTTAAAATTAAACTCTTTTTCTATCGCAAAAATTAAATCAAGATTAGACATGGAGTCCCAACCATTTACGTCATTTATCTTTAATTTTTTAAAATCTTTATCTTTAAATTTTTTTTTGAATATTTTTTCAAAAATTTTTTTTAATTTTTTTTCCATTTTAATTAATTTTTCTTTAAATTCTAAATTCAAAAATAATTGTTTTTTTTTTTATTCTATATTTTTTTTTTTCATTATTGTTTATTTTCCTTAAGTTATTTTTATTTATAAAATCTAATACTGGCGTATTTTTTTTAGTTTTTTTGTATTCTAAAAATATTCTTTTATTTTTTTTTTAAATTTTTTTAACAATCTCTTTTAAAAAAATACTTTCAATGTTTCTACCCAATATCCTACAACTTGCTAAAAAGTTTGTTATTAAATGTTGTTTTTTTTCAATTTCCGACAACATGATTAAACCAACATATCCATGGTCTCCATATTTATCTTTAACTTTGATTATGAAACTTTGATTTTTTTTTTTTTGATTAAATATTTTTATTTCGTTAACGGAATATCTTTGAGTAGAAAAGTTAAATTGATTTGTTTTTAAAGTCATTTGAGATGCTCTTGCAAAATGAAATTTGTTTAATTTTTCAATTTTATAATCTAATTTTATACTTTTAAGAAATTTTGAGCTATCTTTAAATTTTTTTTTAGCTTCGTCAAATTTTAACTTAATATCATATTGTCTTTTTTTATGTTTATCTTCTTTTGTTATTTGTAAATTTGCAAAACAATTAAGGCCTAGGATCTTACTTGGCCAAAAACTAATATCTTCATCAAATCTTATTATCTGAACGTCAGGTAGGTAATTTTTTACTTTTTCTCTTTCTAGAGGATTGTCATCCATAAAAACAAAGCTGTCTAAAGATAAGTTTAATTTTTTTGAGATTATTTCAATATTTTTATACTTTTCCTCCCAATTAATTAATGAGGTAGTTATGTCATTTTTTCTTAAAATCATTTCAGGATGATTTTTAAATACATCCCAAACATCTGCTTCGTTATTTTTACTAACTAAACATAAAATCGTTCCATTGTCTGAAAGGGTCTTTAAAGCTTTTTGAAAATCTTGGTGAGCTTTACCAATGCCGTCAGTTCCAATTTTCAAATTTTCTATTCCATCTTCTCCAATAACCCCGCCCCATAGTGTATTATCACAATCAACTATAATTACTTTTTTACGAGGCGTATAAATTCTCATTAAAAAAGATTCAAGATTTATAGTAAGCAACCTCAGACCTTCTGTGCTCAATCTTAACCTAAAAGAATACCAATTTCGTTGATCAAAAACTTTTTTATAACCCTCTTCTCTAAAAAAATTATCGATATCAAAATATAAAAGATTTTCATTTTTTGAAGCTAGATCAAAATAATTTTTTTTTAATTTATTAAAAAAAATACTCTTTTGATTATCAAATTTTGAAAAATTAATTGAGTTTGTTTCATCTCTAAAGATGAAAGAAAAGATTATCTTATTGTTATTTTTTTTTGCTAAATAACTAATATTTTTAATAATTAGGTTAAGATTATGATAGTAATTTTTTTGGTTTAATTGAAAAAGATCATCAATAAATATTACAAAGTAATTTATTTCAGCATTAAGCTTGATATAATTTATTAGTTCTAAATTTATAAACTCATTACTTAACAAATTGTATTTTTTTTTTAGATATTCCCACTTATTACTCTTGAATGCTAAGCTGCTTGTAGAAAAAATTTTTAAATTTTTTTTCATATTTTCTAAACTATTGTCTTATTTATTAAATTGTTATTATATGATAATGCAAAAAAAATGAATAAAAAAAATCAAATTTTTAAAACCTGCTATAAGCTAATCCCAATTTATAGGTCAATTACTGGAAATGGAAATTTTAAGACATTAAAAATTTTAAAAGAAGTTAATAAAGATCTTAAAATTTTAAAATTTAAGAGTGGAACAAAAGTTTACGATTGGAAAGTACCTAAAGTATGGGAGATATATAATGCTTGGATTAAAGATGAAAAAAATATCAAAATAGTGGATTTTAAAAAAAATTTTCTTCATGTGGTTGGTTATTCACTTAATATAAATAAAACCATTAATTATAAAAAACTTTTAAAGAATGTTTATACTCTTAAAAAACAGCCTAACCTTATTCCTTATGTGACATCTTATTATAAAAGAATTTGGGGCTTTTGCATGAGTGAGAAACAAAAGAATAAAATCAAAAAGGGAAATTATAAGGTGTTTATAGATTCAAAATTTAAAAATGGAAATTTAAATGTTGGAGAAATATATATACCTGGTAGATTAAAAAAAGAAATATTACTTACAACGTATATTTGTCACCCACAGATGTTAAATAATGAGATTTCTGGCCCTTCAGTTTTGATACATTTGTCTAACTGGATTAAAAAATTGAAAAATAAAAAGTACTCTTACAGAATTTTATTTTCTTCAGAAACAATAGGAACTATTTGTTACATTAAACAAAAATTTAAAACTCTAAAAGCGAATGTTGTAGGCGGTTATGTGATATCTTGTGTCGGAGATGAGAGAAAATTTTCTTATATAAAATCGAAAGAAAAATCTTTATCAGATGAAATAGCTTTAAAAAATTTTAAAAGAATTAAAAGTCGAAAAAAAATATTTAGTTGGCTAAATAGAGGGAGTGACGAAAGACAGTTTAATTCACCTGGGGTCAACTTGGGGATAGGAGGAATATGTAGATCAAAATATGGGGATTACCCGGAATATCATACTTCTGGTGATGTGCTTGGAAAAGTTGTTACAAAAAAAGGATTAAACTCCTCGTATAATTTTTTAAAAAAGATAATTTTAGATTTCGAGAAAACAATAATTCCACAAACAAATATTAAGTGTGAACCTTTTTTAACAAAATATAATCTAGCTTCTACACTGAGCAAGAAAAATGAAAAATCATATAATATAGGAAATATTTTAAATTTAGTTAGTTATTGTGATGGTAATAAAACTCTAGATACTATTTGTAAGTTGATAAATTTAAATTCAAAAAAAGTGAAAAAGATATTGATAATTCTTAAAAAAAATAAAATTGTGGAATACTAGTTAGTCTATTTTTGTATACCAATAAAAACAATATATGAAAAAAATTAAAATAGTCGCAACAATTGAGGCTAGGATGAATTCCAAACGCCTTCCTGGAAAAGTTATGAAAAAATTTGGAAAATATCCTTTGCTAGGTGTGCTTATTGATAGATTGCGAAGGTCGAAAAAAATAGATGATATTGTGGTTGCCACTTCAATAAATAAAAAAGATAACAAAATAGTCAATTTTTTAAAAAAGAAAGGTATAAATTATTATAGAGGAAGTGAAAATAATGTAAATTTAAGGGTAATAAAAGCTGCTAGAAAATACAATGCGAATTTAATAGTGCAACTTACCGCGGATAATCCATTCGTTGATCATAAAATTATTGATTATATGATTAATTTTTTTATTAAGAATATTGGAAAGTATGATTATGTTACTAACTGTGGACTTGGAGACTATTCTAAAAGCCATGTTCCATTAGGTTTCAATGTTCAATTGTTTTTATTCAAACATTTAGAAGCAAATTATAAATACTGTAATAGAAAAGATCTTAAAGAGCATCCTAGTTTATATTTTTATAGAGAGGGAAAAAGAAAATATAGATTAAAAAACTTACCAATTAAAAGTCCAAAAACTAATTTAAATATAAGACTTACAGTTGATACAATAAATGATTTTAAATTAGCTAGATTAGTATTTAAAAAATTAGGCCATGGTAAAAATGCTAATTTTGAACTAAAAGATGTAATTAATTTTTTTAATAAAAACAAATCATATATAAAAATAAATGAAAACGTAATCCAAAAAAAAGTAAATTTAAAGTGAAATTAAATAAAAAATTTAATAAAAAAATTTTAATAAATATAATGTCAGAGAGTGATGGCATATTGAACGCTTTGGATAGAATTATTTCATTAAAGAAAAAAATTATTTTAGTTGTTAAAAAAAATAAATTAATTGGAACTGTTACTGATGGAGATTTAAGGAAAGCCCAATTTCTAAAAAAGAAAAATTTGAAACTAAAAGATTTCATGAATAGAAATCCAAGAGTTATAAAAGATGGGATAAAAAATTTTAAATTGAAAAATCTTTATAATCAGATTAACTTTGTTCCGGTCCTTGATAAAAAAAATAATTTAATCGATTTAACCGAACTAAGTAAAGTTAAAAATATAAAATTTAACAATCAGGTTATAATTTTTGCTGGTGGATTTGGTAAAAGACTTTACCCATATACAAAAAAAATTCCAAAACCAATGCTTAAAATCAAAAATAAGCCTAATTTAGAAACTTTAATTAAAAAGATTAAGAAGGCAGGATTTGTAAATATAACATTAACTTTATTTTACAAGAATAAATATATTAAAAATAAACTTAAAGAGAAGAGAGTCAATTTTTTTACAGAAAAAAAACCTCTTGGGACCGCCGGAAGCTTAGCTAATATTAAATATAAAAACAACTTGCCAGTATTGGCGATTAACGCTGACTTGATTACAGATTTAGATCTTAAAAATCTGTTATTTTTTCATAACTCTAACAAGTCAGATTTTACAATAAGTGTTAAAGATAGATCTTTTGAAGTTCCTTTTGCAACAATTAATATTGAAAACAACAGAATTAAAAATTTAATCGAAAAACCAAAAAAAGATTATCTTTTTAATGCTGGTATTTATATGGTCAATCAAAATGTTATTAGAAAAATTATTTCCAAAAATAAAAAAATTGATATGCCTGATTTTATAAACAAAGCTATCAAAAAAAATTATAAGATATTACCTTTTTATCATCGAGAAAAATGGATAGATTTTGGTACCTTAAAAGAATATTTATTAATAAGAAAATGAAATTTATTAGTATAAAGTCAATAGAACAAAAAATTTTTGGAAAAAAGTCCAGGTTTGAATTAAAAAAAAAACAGATAAATGAATTAAAAAAAAGTTTTACTAAATCAAGAATTTTAATATTTGGAGCAGCAGGTTCGATAGGAAAAGCTTTCTCAATTAAATTAAATAATTATAAAATTGCTAAAATAATTTTTTTAGATAAAGACGAAAATTCTTTAACTGAATTAAATCGAGAAATAAATTTAAAATATAAGAAAAAAATTACTAGAGATTTTATTTGCCAAGATATTAATGATATTAATATTTTCAATATTTTGAAATCTGAAAAAATCACTCATTTTTTTAATTTTGCAGCATTGAAACATGTTCGTAGTGAAGAAAACATTTACTCTTTAGATTATTTAATTAAGACCAATTGTATAAGCCCATTCAAACTTGGAAATCTTAAAAAACTAAAAAATTTAAAAAAAATATTTTTTATTTCAACCGATAAGGCTGTTTACCCATCAAGTCTTATGGGTTGTTCAAAAAAAATAATGGAAAATGAACTTTATAGAATTAAAAGAAAAAATAAAAATAAGTTTGTTTCAACAGTTAGATTTGCTAATGTTGCTTTTTCAAATGGTAGTTTGTTAAAAAATATATATAATAAGACGTTAGCGAATTTACCTTTCGGAGTTCCCGATTTAATAAAAAGATATTTTGTAACGCATTCGGAGGCTGCGGATCTTTGTTTTATTTCATTACTAAATGAGTCTGACAATTCAATTGTTATTCCTTCATATAGAACGATTGGAAGACAAATACTTTTGAAAGAATTAGCAATCAAAATTGTAAAACTAATAAATAAAAAACCAGTATTTTTAAAAAAAATAAAAAATGTTAAAAATAATGTTCAACAAATCATTTTAGAGAAGAGTGAAATTAAAGGGCAAAAAAATAAAGAATTTTTTCATGAGGTTGGTGAAAAAGTTAGAAGTTTTAATGGAGATAATAGACTAAATAGAATCAATTTATATCAAAACAGCAAATCAAAACATTATCAATTATTCTTCAAAAAAATCAGGAGTCATAATGATTATTTGAATTTTTTTAGAAAGATTTTTAACAATAGATATTTATCTCTTAAGAGTAGAAAAAAAGTTTTTCTTAAGAACATTATTTAGAAATCAACTAAAGTCTTTCCAGGAAAACTTGTGTTCGTCTTTGACTTTTTTTTTCAATTTTTTTCCTATTAATTTTTTATAATGGATAGGAGATATGCCGCCTCCAGGTCTTTTTGCTATGATATTTTTGATGCTTATTCTGCTGTTTTTTTCAATATTACCCATTGCATATAAACTTCTTCTTGCATTAATTCTTGATTTTTTTTCAGCTTCATAAGTCTCTCTTATAGACGAAGATCCATTTATTGACTTCAAAATTAAAAGATTCTTTCTGAATTTTGAAAAATCTTTGTAATCCATTGAGTGAAAATGATCATTATTTTTTTTTCCCTTAAATTTATCAAGTGTAAAATGTTTTTCAATAATACTTGCGCCTTTCTGATAGGCATCAATTAAGACTGTGCCGCTTTCATCAGGAATGGTATGATCGGAATATCCTATTATTAAATTTTTAAATTTTTTTTTTAAAAAAGGAATTATTTCAAGATGCGCATCATTATACTTAGTAGGATATGAAAGAATACAATGCATCAGAGCTAAATCCACTTTTGGATACTTTCTATTAATGTAATTTTTAACAAATTTTATTTCCCTAAAATTACTAGCACCAGTCGAAAGTAAGATTGGTTTATTAAATTTTGAAACTTGATCCAACAACATGAGATTAGTTAAATCTGCCGAGGCAATTTTAAAAAATTTAACTATTTTATTTAAAAATATCGCTGAGTTAAGATCAAAGGGAGTAGATAAAAATTCAATTTTGTAATGGTTACACATTTTTTTAAGTTTTATATATTCAGGTTCTTTAAATCTGTCGTATTTTTTAAATAATTTAAATTGGCTTTTAATATTTACCTCTTTTAAGTCCCAATAATAAGGACTGTTTTTTGCAGCTATAGTTTCAGCTGTGTAAGTTTGAAACTTCACTGCATCCGCTCCACCTATTTTAGCTTGTTTTATTATTTTTTCTGCAATGCTAAGACTATTTTCGTGGTTTACACCTACTTCTGCGATTAAATATGGTTTTGAATTTTTAATTATATTTTTAAACTTCATCTATATATTTATTAATTACTTTAGCTATATTGTTTAAACCATTTTTCTTAAAATATTTAATATTTTTTTTACTTATTTTTTTATAATAACTGTAATTATTTGACAATTTATTTAATTCTATTGAAATTTTTGAAATATTGTCAGGTTTATAAAATTTACAAAATCCCTTTTTTTGAAAATATTTTCCCCTAAGTATCTCAGTTTTTTCGGAGGAAACTAATACACATGGGATTCCAAAAAAAGATAATTCATAGGAGAAATTTCCACATCCAGTAATTGCTAAATCAGTTTTTTTATATATTTCAGAAATCTTTTTAGTATTAATAAATTGTTCAATTTTTATATTATTTATTTTTTTGAAACCTAATTTTATTTTTTTTGGAGTTTTAACAATGCAATTATCAAAATTTTTAGGGTCCAAAAATTTTACACTTTGGATTAATCTTTTTAAATTACCAAATGCATCTGTTGCTCCTTGTGTAATAAATAATGTATATTTTTTTTTTCTTTTTCTTTTTTTTACATGAAAAAAATCAGTTGGATAGGGATACCATTTAGGGCCGCAATACTTATTATTTGAAAGCTCAAGTGGATTAATATTAATTAATCTTTTGTGATATTTTTTATTATTATCAAAAGCGATAAATTTTGTATTATTTTTAAAAAATTTTTTTGAATACTTTTTAAAATCATATATTACTAAATCATGACTTTTTTTTTTTAAAATATTATTAATAAAACCATAGTTTTTATTAATGAATAATTTACAATCGTTCTTACTTGAAATCTTATTAAAAACTTGTTTAATTCTATAAAAATGTCCTTTTCCTTTTTTTTTTGAGTGCTCAGTAAAAATTAAAATTTTTTTTTTCATAAAAAGGTTTTTTAAACATATATATTAAAAAAATGATATAAAAAACAATGCACAAAAATTTAATTGTTTCTGGACATAGGGGTTACATAGGTTACCATTTTTGTAAACTTCTGAAGAAGAAAAAAATTAAATTTACTAAATTCGATTTTAAAAAAAAAACAAAAAACTTAGAAGATTTCACACATTTTTTTCATTTTAGTTTTGATGTTAAAATTAAAAAAAACTCTTTTAAAAAAAATAAAAAAAGACTTTTAAAAGTTTTAAAAATATGCGCTGAAAATAATATTAAATTAATTTTTCCAAGTACTTGCACTTATAAATATAATAAAAATAATAAAAGGGTCTCAAAATCAATTATACCAATTAACAAATATTCGAAATCAAAGATTCAATGTGAGCAAATTATTTTACGATTTTCAAAAAAATATGGACTGAATTTTTTTATTTTTAGAGTTTTTAATGTATATGGAGTAAACATCAAAAATAAAGGGGTTGTTGCTGATATAATTAATAAACTAAGAAGGGGAAAAAATTTAAAACTAAAATATTCTGAAAATAAAAGAGATTTTGTTAATTTGGAAGATTTATCTAATTTATTTATTAAAAGTATATTTGTAGAAAGGTCGGGCATCTTTGAAGCTGGAAGCGGTCGTAGTATTTCTATAAAAGAATTAGCTACTTGCATTAAAAAAATTTTTCAATTTAATTCTAACTTACTTTTTATTAAGCCTTTTAAGTCTAAAAAAAATTATTTTTCAAAGTCAAATATTGATAAAACAAAATCTTTATTTTCTTGGAAGCCTACAACTAGTATAATGAGTGGTTTAAAAAAAATAAATTTTAAATAAATTAAAATTTTTTGATAGATTTCAAAATTGATTAAGGCTTATCAAATATATCTGAAAGAGTTAAAATTTTAGAGTTTAAATTGTAAGATGTAATCAATTTTTTAATCTCTTTTTCAAAACCATGTGTAGCTATCACTATAATCTCTGGCTTTAGTTTTTTTAAATAAGTCATTGGATATATTTTAATTTTTTCAAATTCATGCCAATGTTTTTTTGGGTCATTGTCAAACATTCCAATTAGATTATATTTTCTTAATTGAGTTTCAATTAAGAGCTGATATGTACTATGGCTTGCAGGGGCAATTGCAATAGATTTTCTTTTATTTTTTTTAAAAAAATTATTGAAAAATTCCTGGTTTTTAAAATCATTATGATTTTCAAAAAAACGTTTTTTTAAGTTGTTTTTTTTAGAATAATTTTTTGATGATTTAACTAGAATTCTTATAACTCTATTAGGTGTTGAAGGGCTATATTCATTAATATTTATTTCTGACTTAAAGATAAAAAAACCATTTTTTAAAAAAAAGGTCGATAAAGAACTCAAGGTAAATTGACTTAAATGTTCAAAAATTAAAGGATCAGTTTTATTGTCAATTGTTGACCATTCAGGAACCTCAATAAATATACACCCATCGTATTTAAGTAATTTTTTTAATTTAAAAAATAAACTTTCAAGATTATCAATATGTTCTAAAACGTGTCTTAGAACTATTAAATCAAACTTAATGTTTCGATTAATTTCTTTAAATTTTTTTTTTAATATTTTTTTTTTTGCTTCTTTATTAAGTTCTTTAAAAAAAACTTTACAAGAGAATTTTTCTCTTAAAAGTTCCATAAATTTGCCGCTTCCAGGTCCTAGTTCAAAAACAGTTTTTTTATAAAGTTTGAAGCTTTGATTGATAAAATCTAATTGACTTAAAACTTCAACTTTTTCAAATTTTGGAGTAAAGTTTAAATTAGCAGGACTAGTCTCATAGTATTTAGCAAGAAGCCTGTCTCCTGGGTATTTTTTTTGAAAAATTAACCCACAAGCACTACACGTTGTATAACCTGTCGATATTTTTTTTTTTAAATTTGGCAGAAAAAAAGTTTTTGAGTAATTAAGATCAATAAGTTTATTACTTTTACAACATCTGCATTTTTTTATTGTTTGCATAAAAAATTATTTCCAGTGCATAAATCAAGCCAATTGAGCTATTAGTACTGGTCAGCTGCACGCGTTACCGCGCTTCCACACCCAGCCTATCAACGTAGTGGTCTACTACGGCTCTATGGGAAGAACTAGTTTTGAGGTGGGTTTCCCACTTAGATGCTTTCAGCGGTTATCCCGTCCATACTTAGCTACCCGACACTGCGGCTGGCGCCACAATCGGTCCACCAGTGGTATGTTCATCCCG
>Ga0181568_10000432_pt1 | contig 36907 bp, 19 predicted proteins | sample 101ome_20_FD_133758 | JGI IMG/M metagenome (GOLD analysis project Ga0181568, IMG submission 133758) | Coastal salt marsh microbial communities from the Groves Creek Marsh, Skidaway Island, Georgia - 101404AT metaG (megahit assembly) | ecosystem: Environmental > Aquatic > Marine > Intertidal...
CATAATTTTGTTAAATTGGTTTGTGCCTTTTTGTACAGCATCCATATCAAATGTTGTACCAAGTGCTTTATTAATGTCTTTTAGTTTGCCTTCACTTTGTTCAAATTGTGCAATAGCATTAGCCAATGTTTTTGCATTTTCATCACCAATGATAGCAAGTGATTTGACTCTTGCTTTTTCTTCTGCACTTAAATTACCTAATTGGCTAGTAAGTCCTTGCACCATGTCTTGTGCGCCAGCCTGACTGAGAGTTCCGCTTTTCATTGCGGCACTAAATTCTTCCATAGGACCTGCTAAACTAGGCAATGCTGTAACAAATCCTGTTGCCGCATCACTTAATCCAATTGCTCCAGTAGAACCTGCTTCTAAGAATGCCGCCGCGACATCTTGTCCTGCTTTGCCACCCATTGCGGCTAGTCCACTAGCAAATACTTCTATACCTGCTACAACATCACTTCGCATGGTGTCGCTCATGCCTAATATAGATGCACTCAATAATCCGTTATCTCTAATCAATGAATCAACAAAATTTTCTAATTCTTCTGTGCTTACACCAAGTGCTTTAGCATAAGCCATTTGACTTTTAACTGTAGTTGCAGTTTGTTTGTTTAATCTTGCTTGGTCAACATTACCTAAGTTTAATAAACTCTGCCTTCTAGATAATGCATCACCGAATTGTTGCATACTGTCTTCAAAACTTAATCCTAAATCTTCAGATATGTCAGCGGCAAATTGCATTGTTTGTCTGAAACGACCAAATCCTTGTGTAGCAACTACATTGGAATTTTGTGCAATTAATTGTGCCGCACTTTCAAAACTGCCGGTAAGTCCACCGAGTGAACTGACTCCCAAGCCTGCAGATGTGGTCACATCTGCAAAAGTATCATTGAATCCAACACCTGTTTTTGCTAAAGTATTAAGGCTGTCGCCGGCACCTAATATAGTGTTACCTACAGCGGCAAATATACCAGTGATTACTGTCGAGGCATAAGCACCTGCTTTAAAAATTGTTTCACCTGTGGACATAAGTGCAACGCCAACACTTTCGCCTTCTGATTCAAATGCATTTTTTAGACTGCCAAGGAAACTGCCTTCGAATTTTTTCTGCCTTTGATATGTTTCACGAATTTCTTTAGCACTGCCTTCACTTGCTTTCTTTTGATCTTTTGCAAGTTTTATTAATTCTTTTTCATGTTTTTCTTGTGCATCTCTGCTTTCTTCGGCTTCCTTGTTGCCTTCAGCAATTTTTTTAACAAGTTCTTTGTTGGCTTTATCAATTTTAGCAAGTTCTTCTTTGGAAACTTTGCTGGATTCGGCAACTTTTTTCATGATTTCAAGCATTTGAGCCGCAGTGGCTTCTGTTGCCCAATCAGGGAAACTTAATGCTTGTCCGTCTAAATTAAATGAAACTGCCAATTATTTGTCCTCTAACGTTAGTTCTAATATTTATCTACTTTCATTAAAACTGCATATAATGATGTTTCAAAAAAATTATAAAAACTAGTTTTAACTAAGATAAATAAGTACATACTTAATTCACAATAAAGTGATGGAGCAAAAATGAACGATAAAGTGACTAGTCAACAAAATAATCCGTTAAGTGCTTATTTTAGGACGCCAAAAATGTATACAACCTTGCCAACAGCGGGTAAATTTTATTCTGCAGAAATAATAGATTTACCTGAAAACGGTGAACTTGCGGTGTATCCTATGACCACTAAGGATGAAATGATGCTGAAAAATCCGGACGCATTGCTAAACGGAGAAGCAGTATCTAACTTAATTAAATCGTGCATTCCAGAAATTAAACAACCAAAAGAAATGTACAGTGCTGACGTAGATGCGGCTCTAATTGCAATTAGAGGTGCAAGTGGCGGAGACGAAGTTGAAGTATCAGCAGAGTGTCCAAAATGTAACGAGCCTAATACAGTAACTATCAGTGTTGAAGGATCATTGAGTGCAATGACTCCTTTAGAAGATGTTTACTCTAAAACATTATCAAATGGTTTAAATATTATAGCATTACCTTTCACATACAAAAGTACAATTAAGGCTGGTGTAGCCAGTTTCCAAAGTACAAGAAGTATGCAGAACATTTCAGAAATGACTGATGATATGGATAGACTCAAGGCATTCAACGAAAGTTTTATTAAACTTGCAGACTTAAACTTTGAAATGATTATCGACAGTGTTCAAGAAATACAATTTCAAAATGCTGAAGGTGAACAGGAAAGTGTTGTAGATAGAGCGTCTATTAGAGAATTTTTGGAAAACACAGATAATAAGACAGGTAAAGAGATAGAAGCATTTATTAACGAAGTTAATGATGCAGGTGTTAAGAACGAAGTTAGAATCGAATGCCAAGCAGAAGAATGCGATGAGGTATTTGAAGCACCGATTAACTTCGATCCTGTAAATTTTTTCACGGCTTCCTAGGATCAGCAGAGCCTGAAGAAATTACAAAATACCTAGGTAGTCTCGACAAAGACCAAAAGTTAATTCTTAAGCAGGTTTCCGAGCTGGCAATATATAGCGAAGGTGCCGTATCCTATTCGGAAGCCTGGCACCTAAGTCCTGATGAGCGGGAAACTTTAATTAAAACTTTAAACAAATATAACAGACTCAAGAGTGGTGATAAAAACCACCCTGAGTTCTTTGATGATTAAAATTTAAGATAGTAACCAATTTCGTAAGAGTTTAAATCTTCTGTGTTAAAAGATGCTCTTGCATAGAAATTGTTAAATGTATGAGTTACACTAAATTTACCGACTGATAATTTTTCATTAAAGTTGTAAGACATTAAATTGTTAGCAAAATTAATTTTATCGTCTCTTAAACTTTGATAATGATCCATACCAAATGTCAACATTGTTGTGCCGTATGCAGAATAAAATTTTCCAGTTAAGTCTGCAAACAATTTAAAATCCAACAAACTAAAACCTTGAACAGTAATATTATGATTACTATTTGATTCGCTAAAACCTTCTACTTTGGTATAAATTGTTTCATACCCAAAAGTAGTAAACCAATTGTCTGTTAAAGGTTTAAACATTTCTGTGTAAGTGTTAAACATCTGATAATCTACTTCAGCAGTACCTGTGCCAAACCATTTTGTTGGATTTTCAATATCCATAGAATTTTGCACATAATTAAAACCAACGTGTAATCCATCATCAAACACATAGTCTACACCAGCAAAACTTCCATAACTATTACCTTCTAATCTTCCTGCAACAAATCCAAAGTTTTCAAATTGTTGGCTATAACCAAACATATTATTATCTTCAAAATCTTGACCGAACAATGTAGATTGTCTAGTAGCCTTACGCAAATTTGTAAACATCATTTTGCTTCTAAATATTTCGTTTACAAATCCACTAGGCTTATTTTTAATTTCGTTAGCCATTTCTAGCAACGGTGGATCTAGCACTTGAAAAAATGTTGCAACACTTTGGTCATCTGTATAACTGTAAGTTGCACCAATAAAATCGTAAAAATATTTGTTGTCTATTTCAATAGGATAGTATGTAGAACGGTCATCAAAATAAGGAAAATCGTTGTACATTTTAAAACTGTCGCCATCATTCAATAATACATAAGTTCCTGACACAGAATCTACTATGTCCAAATCGCCATCTGCATCAAAATCTAAAATACTTAATTGACCATCTCCATTCCAAATACTGCCTGTGTAATATGCAAATGTTTCATCTCCATATTGAGCAGTAACGTCAGAGAAACTTGTACCTGTGTTTTGAAAAAACTGTATCATTCTGCCTTCATAATAAGGATCATGTCTGGTACTTGCTAACACTATGTCTATATATCCATCGCCATTAAAGTCAAAAACTTCCATGTCATTTGCATTACCATTTGCACCATAAAAGTTATCAGGCAATTCAACCCATGCTCTCACACTCCAGTCATTGTTGCCGTCATTGTAAAATACTGCACCAGCACTATGTTCATATTGTTGTGAAAATACAGGGTTTTCTCCAGGCTTAAACCATCCTACTGCAACATCACCAAAGCCATCATTGTCAAAATCTGCAATAGCGGCTGTGGTGGCAAACATAGAATCTGTTGCATCAGGAAAGTTTTGATTCATAGCAAAATTTCCAGAACCATCGTTTAATAACATAGTCCATGGTATTTCAAACCCATGCGGACTTGCACCTGCAATAGGCAAAAAGATATCTTGGTCACCATCGTTTTCTATATCACTTGCATAAGCATCATGTAACCAACAAAAATCATCACCGCACATTTCAACAAGTTCTGCTGGCATTCTGTCGGTGTGATTATAAAATGCACCATTATCACTTAACACCATATTATTACCGTGATAGATATCATCTATGCCATCACCATTAAAGTCTGCAACTAGCACACCTTTGTTGTGTCCGGCATTATCACAGTTTTGTCCTCTAAAACAAGGATTGCCTTCTGGAAATAAATCTTGGCTTAATATAAAGTTGCCGTCACCGTCGTTCAAAAATGCAAACACTGAACTGTTAGGTGCCCACTCTAACTCGTCATGGTCTCCTGCCCACATGATAAGATAAAAATCTTGCCAGCCATCACCATTTAAATCTGCTCTTATAACTTGTCCTCGTTGTAGGAAACTGTTAAGAATACTGCTTTCGTCACCATAATTATATCCTGCATGATGACCGTTAATAGTAGAACGGAAAAAACCATAGTCTGCAATTTTGTATTTTTCTGTGGGTGCAGGCAATCCTGTGGTAGTGTGTTCTGTCATGTCAAATGTGTGAGTTACAGCACTACTAAATCCTTCAACACCTGGAGCATACTCAGTTGTCCAACTGTCAAACTTATGTCTGTTGTCAGTGGGCGTGGTACTGGGTGGTGGCGCGGAGCGGTTTTCAGATACTGCGAGACCGGCGGAGCCGCCTCCACTAGCACATCCAACAATGGCAAACACCACTATGCCAATTAATACTATATCAACTATTTTCTTTAACATGTTTACAATTCCCCCTAAATGTGAAACCAGGACAACTACACTTACCATCTTCAATGGTGTATGTGTTGCCATTTGAACCTTTGACCACAATAACATCTTTGCTGAATTCTTCTGGTCGTTCGCCTATCTTTTTAAACTTGCGTCTTGCTTTTGAAAATTGACTGCTGGGTGTTTTTAACACCTGTAATTCAGCATCAAGATTAGGCTGATATGCTACCAATTTACCCGCGGAGTTCACATGATAAATGCCATTATTGACATTGTATTTGCCCCAATCAGTTACTTCTTGTAGTATGTCTATCATGAGTTTGCCAATTTGTTGTGCATCATCACATTTTCAACTTCATCTGGATTGTGAAGACTGATTCTTTTGGGCTCTTTGAGCTCATTTAGCACATCTTCACCGTCTTCATAACTGCTACTCACTACCCATAGTTTGTCGCAAACACGTTCAAACACTTCAAGTGGCATCAAAAAATCGCCATAATCACTGATTCTGACGTATTTCTTAGTGGTTCGGGCCATATACTGTTACTCCTTTAATAAACAATAATAGTACTATTATACTGATATTTTGCCCAAAGTCAACCTTTTTGCCACTTTTTTTGGTGCAAATTTGGTTAAATAACAGCATGACCAGAGAGGATATAAACATTGTAAAAAACGCAATTTTGGACTCTGCTTCAGGGCATAAGCATGATTATCATCAAGATTTGATGCAAAAAATCACAAATGTTCAACAGTTACAAAATCGTATACCAATAAATTTTGCCAGCAAATTCATGCTGGAACCTCATTGGTTTATTGGTTATGAATGTGTGTATCCTGGTGAGCATCTCAAATTGCACACTGACATAGGCGGTAGAACATTCAACATATTGATTAATTGTGGCGAACATGTTGCCACAATACAGCACAGCAACAATGGTGAAACTGAAAGTGCTGACATACAGCCAGGCGAAGTGTTTTATTTAGACACCACAAAACAGCATGGCTGTGATAACACTGACTCTGACCTGATATGCGAATTTGTCACTGTAAATCCCAGAATGAGAATGCAACAATATGTGGAGCACATAGATGTATAGCACTGTGATGGATTGGCAATATGATGTTGATGCCATGCGACAACTCATAGAACCTATACAACAATTCAAAACACAAAATCCTTACTATGTGGAAGAACACAGAGGAGATATGGATCAGTGGATATTTCTGTTAAAAGACTTTGCGCCTGCGTTGCAACAACAAATACTGGATGCTACACCTCTGCCACTAGATGTCAATGAACACAGTGTTGCCATAGAAACAGTCAAGCATGGTAGCAAAGTACCACTACACAAAGATTGGGGAATGAGTTGGAGTAATCCTTTGACTAGAAAAACCAATGTGATGTTCAATTTAGAAGACACTGCAATAGAAATTATCCATGACAAACCCGAACACAACAAATGGCTTAATCCAGGTCAATTGATGATTTTGGATGTGACTAAACAACATGGAGCAAATGTAACATCATTAAACAAAGACTTTGTGCTATACACTGTTAACCTAAGAAGAATTTATTCGGATACTGTAGAACTACTAAACAGTTTATAGACACTTCGTGTCTTTTCCAACTACACAACTCATTCATTGCATTCATTTCGTTATTTGTTAGAAATTTATTTCCAACGAAGTTATCAAGAAAGTTGAGTCATAATTCACCCGTTGCCGGGTGAAAAAAATGATGTCATCAAGATGAGCATCGCCATCTCTAACTCGGGTGCTACTAGGAACCGGTGAGCCTTCTGTCCCCATACACTACCGTCACGAATCTCACGGAAGTCAATAAGACCTTGTAGAGTTCAATCTTATCAACTTGTAGGTTGCTTTTTCTCAGTGCCTACATCTTTTTAATACTGTGTCGTTTTTGTATCTTGCCGTCCACAATCCAGAATCTAACGCCAAGTGAATGGAGTCTCAAGGATACCGATATTATCTGCCTCGGCGGGGTGGTGTGGAGCCTATGTGTTGCCTGTGTTAGTTTGACTGGGTGTCTGTTATGAGCCTGTTGCGAATAATAGTTATTTCTTTTTGAAATGTTCTCTGAGAATTTCTGAACCACCTACTCTCACATTGATGATTCCGTTGTAATAATCATCGGACAGTAGTACTTCTCTGTCGAACTGTTCTTGTGCTTCTAGGTAACTAGCAATGCCTCTACTAGGACATAAATGTAGAATTTCTCTAATAAAATTTTCTTCACCGAGTGTTGCTACATCTTCTTTGAGATGGTCTGAACTGCCCCAATATTCTCGCCAGTCGCTTTCTTTTGTTCCCCTACGTTTGTTCTTTTTGCCTTTTAAGGGAGGTTTGGTTGTTTTGAATTTAGCAAGTTTTTTACCCACATACTTTTTACCACTCTTTTTGTTTGTGATTAAGTACACAAATGCTTCACAGCCTTCTGGTAAATCGTCTATTTGTTTGCCTTGGTAAATCCAATAACTCATGTTGCATCTAAGATTTCTATGTCGTTACTATAACTTGTGAAACCTCCTTCTTTGACAACATACAACACATTGTTTACCCTACCTTGTAATTCTTCTTTGTGTGATATTAAGAACACATTTTTCTTTGACTCTCGACCCATCTTCTTAAGAACTGCCAATGCATTTTCAACACCAGTGGTATCCATGCCACTGTCTACCAGTTCATCTATACACATCAAATTCATTGGTTGGTTGAGACTTTCGTATATGTCTCTGAACGCCCAGCTCATACCCAGTATAAGTCTGTTACGCTCACCTCTACTTAAATTATCAAAGTCTAAATCTCTGCCATATTCAGTGATGTCCACAGACAAATCACTGTTAAATTTAACATCATGTGGCAAGCCTAATTTATCCAAGTAATGACTCAATCTGTAATTTAAGTATTGTAAATTTTGGTCAATTATTTTTTTCCTGATAAAACTATCTTTGCTGGTTAATAATTTATATAAAAATTCTTGATGTTCTTTTAAATTTGTCAATTCGTTAATTAAATCATAACTAATTTCTTCGATACCTGTTTCTCTAAGTTGTTCTGCTTGTTCAGTATAAGGATTTGTTTCTTTAATTTTTTCTTCTATTTGTTCTTGTAATGTTTCTACATTATGTTTGTGTTGTAATGCTTCTTCCATTGTGCTATAAAATGTATCGGGCACTTCTGCTATTACACCTATTTTCTTAATATCTTTTTTCAATTCATTTATATTAGACACTTGGTCTACATTATATAACTGTTCGTTTTTGATTTGTTCTTTAAGGTCCCGAGTGTATTCCTCATGAGTATCCAAATGTGCTGTACTTTGCTCACATGCTGGACATACACCTTCAATTGCTTTTTGCAAATTACTTTCTAGTTCTTCTAATTTAGTATCACTTCTGCTTAGACTTGTTGTGATACTTTTTAGTTCAGATTCAAACGAAGTAAGTTTTGTTTGTTTTTCGTTTATGCTAGTGATACTTCTGTGCTTAGACAATTCTGTTTTGATATCCGTTTCTTGCAACACATCTAAACTTGTTTGTAAGGCACTTATTTTATCTTCTTTGTTTTTGTTCCATGCTCTGCTTCTGCTTTCGATGTCAGAAATATTTTGCTCAACACGTTTATTAGCATTATTGACTGCTTGTATTCTAAGTTCTTCTTCTTTTATGCTGTCTCTAGTTTGCTTTAAAAGTTCTTTTAGTACTTCAGCCTTTTCACTTATTTCAGTTATGCCTAACAACTGTTCAATCATATCTCGTTGGTCATTAGTTTTCATACTGAGGAATGGTTCAGTATAAGTGTTAAGTGCTATCAGGTGCTTAAACATATTATGTGGAAATCCAATAATACGTTCTATGTCTTTTTGTGTTTCACGCATATCGCCTTGTTGTTCGTTATCTTGCGATTCAACACCATCAATATAAAATTTTAGAACATTAGGTTTACGACCACGTTCAATTCTATATTCTTTTCCATTAATCTCAAAATCCACAGTGGTAATCATACCTTTACCATTTGTTTTGTTTATGAGATTGTCTTTTCTGATGTTTGTGAGTGCTTCACCGTACAATGCATAACTGAGTGCATTGATAATAGTGGTCTTACCTGTGCCGTTTCTACTACCGTCACCACCAAGGTCTAAATTATGACCTAATACAAGAGTAAGTGAGTCAGTATCAAAACTAACTGCTTGTAGGTTGTTACCTACACTCATAAAATTTTTAGCAGTTACATTTTTAATCTTAAGCAATTTCTATATTCCTATATATCTCAATTAATCTTTCAGTGTCAACTAAGTTACTTTCAATTGTTTGCAATTGACTAATAACAATTTGGTCAACACTTTCAAATTTAATTTCATCACCCTCAAAGGCTTCCTCTTCCTCTTTTACAGGTATTAGATGAAACTCTCTAACATTAAACTTTTCTGCAAATGTTTCTCTAAGAAAATTTGCTTCTTCGTAACTGATGTTAATGTCTAGTTTTACTCTTGCATGAGTGTTTTCATCTAAAAATGTTTCTGGTGCCTCTAATAATTCTCGCAAACCCATATTAATATATTTTGGGCACTCAGGCCAATTAACATATACAGGTTCTTCGTCCCATGTCAAAAACATAGCACCACGTTCGTTGTCACCAACATCAGCATAATTATGTGGAAAAGCATTACCTATGTAATGTATATTACCTTTGTATTGACGTTTGTGGAAATGACCACTAAACACATAGTCTGGATTAGTTAAATCATTTGCTGTTACACCACCGTGATCCGGCATTTCCACCATTGCATTCATTTTGAAGTAAGGTAATTCAAAATGTCCAAACATGTATTTGCAATCTAGTTTGTTTAACTTTTTATGTTCATCTCCCACTAACCATGGAATAATAGCAACACCTTCTTCGCAAAACCATTCGTCTACCATTACAAAGTTTGGTAAATCACGTGCAAACTCAACACTGTTTAAATCACGTTTTTCTCTATAATATAAATCGTGATTACCTGTTATAAAATACACTTTATCAAATGCATCATTTAATTTTTTTAAATCCTTGATGGTGGCATTCATAGTAGCAATATTAATACTTGCTCTATGATGATGCCAATCACCTAAGAAAAAACAGGTTTCACAATCTCGTGCCTTTGCTTCTGCAATAAACCAGTCTATATAATTGTGACAATCTTTTAGATGTTGTCTACTGTTTTGTTTTAAGCCGTAATGTATATCTGTAAAACATGCGGCCCTTTCAAAAAGGTTTCCCTCTGCCATAAATGCCGATCTCTAGTTTGATGAACCAGGTAAGTCGAGCTCTGCTTCTGCTAGTTCTCGCATTTCACGAAGAGCCTCTTCGTGTGCAATTTGCCTTCCGTAACTTGGCAAATGACCTTGTTCGATTAAAATATCATCTCTAATAGTTTGGTTACGTTTTTCTAAATTTAGTACCCTAGTAAAACTGTTATTAACTGTAGCAGTATAATAAGCAAACGGATTATCCGATTTTGCTTCATTAAATTGCAAACCAATCTGTGCTAATTGTACTAATGCTTGTCCACGCATTTCGTCAACATAAGTGTAACCTCTCCAGTTACCTCTTTGACTATAACGCTCAACAAGTTTCATAAACATTTTACCTAACTCATTAGTAATACTACCATGTGATGTACTAAAATGTCCGTTATGTAAACCACCTACCCAATGGCTCCTTACTACCTCTCTAGGATTTATGCCATTACTATCTAATACATAATGCTTGAAAGGTGGAAAGTTTACTTTTGCTTTTGTATCAGCAATAGTTTTTGTAGTTTTTTTCCTGTTTGGTTCATCAGGAATATGTTCGTAAGTCATCACTCTAAATACCAAACTGTCTACAGCAATACTTTTAGGATCAACAGCAAAATCTTTCTGCTTTGGTTTTTTAGTCCAGTCGCCCTTAGCCATAGATTCCTGATAGGCTTTTTGTCCCATCTTGGATGCCTTGTTTTCTTGTGCTAATTTAATATTTGTTTTGTTGATTTTCTTCACATCGTCGACGATAATATCTTGTTGCATATAATCGTCATCAGCAACATAGCAATAACTAATCTTGCTCTTGTGAATTTCTGCTAATAAATCTTTGTTATTTAGATAGTTGACTTTTCTGCCTGTGCTTTGTGTCATTAAATCTCCTCACTCAAAACTATCATTCGTTTATATTGTATTATACACAAAAACAACCTAAAGTCAATTGTTTTTGAATTTTATGTTTGAATAATTAAAATACGTTTTTATTTATCCTGATAAATAAGTACACATGCACTATTGTGGTATGTCGGAGATATAATGGCAACAAATGAAGATTTTTTAAATTCCATGGGTCAAGCAGTATCCTTACCTGATAGCAGGAAAGATTTGGGTAAATTTGACTGGAGAGCAAGGATTCGTCCCAAGAGAGGAGGCGAAGACATTGCCTATGGCATGGTTGATGCACAAGGTAATCCAAAATCTAGTATATTGTCGCCTTTAAAAGAACGTGGTGGTATTGTGTATCCGTACACACCAAACATATTTTTACAAGCAACCGTGAATTATGATGAACATTCACAACATGGTTCTAATTATCCGTTTTACACATACATCGATAGTAAGCCTGCAACATTACCAGTGCAAGGACAATTCACAGCAAACACACTAGAAGAAGCACAATATATGTTATCAATATTTCATTTCTTGAGAAGTGTTACTAAAGGATTCTATGGAGACTCTGCAGTCGAACAAGGATTTTACGGAACACCTCCTCCAGTTTTAATGTTTGAATATTTAGGGCATTATGGATTTAATAAAGTACCAGTAATCATAAGAAGTTTTAACTTCCAATTACCTGATGGTGTTGATTATGTACCTGTTAAATTTAATCATCCTACCGCAGGAGAAACTGTAACATACATGCCTACAGAAACAGACATAATGATAGAAATGGTACCGCAATATACATATAAGAAACTAAGAAAAAGGTTTGACCTATTAGCATTCACAAGAGGCGATGACTTTAATAAAGGATTCATTTAATGGCAAGTTTTCATAACACAGACAGTTTTTTAAGAAGAGCACCAGTAAGAGATTTTTACTTGGACATAAATGATTTGCCTAAAATACCAAAAAGCATTAACGATTCACTCTATACTATAGACTCGAGGTTCGACCAAAGACCTGATTTATTGGCACAACACTTGTTTGGAACAGTACAACTTTGGTGGGTTTTTGCTTTGAGAAATCCAGATTTGTTAATAGATCCTTTGGACGATTTTAGAGCAGGATTAGAAATTTATATACCTTCTAAAAATAGTATAGATAGAGTGATAGGTTAATGGTAGACACAAAAAAAGTAATATACGAAGACAAGTATTTAGATGCAGTGGTAGGCAATGTCCTAGACCAATACGTCAACACGAGTTACAATTTAAAATTGTTTATGATACCAGCAAAGACTGGAGATGGTGGCGGGTGGCTTGAAGGTGCGTATGCGGCCCTGCCAAAAGACACAATCGTAATTGCACAAACAGGTGTAACTGGCGTTCAAATAGACAATTTAAATCTACAAATAGTAAAAGATTCAAAAAACGGAAACAGCATGGCAGTAAGAGCGTCCTTCCAGTTGTTTCAACCTGGTGCCGCTGATTTATTAGACCAAATACAAGCCGCCAAACATGCATTAGGTCATTACATGTTTTCAGATGTCCCACTGTTCTTAGCAATAGAATTTATGGGATATGAAGCAGACACAGATGAAACAGACGAAGGAGAAGATGATTACGGTGCTGTTACAAAACCTATAGCAGGACCTTACATTTTTAGATTACAAATAGCAAAAGTCGGAGTTCAAATTGATAACAAAGGAAGTCTGTATGATTTCGAATGTCCAGTAGGAGCCGATAGTGCATTCACAGACGAATATTTTAAATTACCAAAAGACCTAAAAGTTCAAGGAAACAAAATTGAAGAACTTGCACAAGATTTACAAGACCAATTAAACAAGTATAGAGAAGATAATCTAGACGGCGAAGAATATCACGACAAGATATTATTTGATTTGAGCCAAGTTAAGGCTGTGTTAAAAGACACAGAAGTTACTAGAGCAGGTGCTAATAGGGCCGACGAGGTCAATAGATTAATAAACGCTCAAGAACGTGGAATAAAGACCAGGAAAGAATACGAACAAGCATTAGAAGATAATCCAGACAGTTTCGAGGGCGGCGTTGATGCAGGTACAAACTGGAAGTTTGACCAAAATATCAACATGAAAGAAGGCACAGACCTTAATCAATTTTTTACAACATTACTAGTAATGTGTCCAGATTTTTTAGATGAAGTTTCAAGAAAAAACGTTTTTGACGATGATGCAGAAAACGGTGGAATAGATTTAGAAAAAGCATTTAACATGTGGTATAAAATAGAAGCAGAAATAAATTACGACGGTGCAAAATTTGATAGACGTAGAGGAAAATATTCTAAAACTATTGTTTACAAACCTATTATTTACAAAACAGCAGATCCTAAAATGCATGTGTCTGCAGATGAAGAAGAATTAACCAAAGACCAAGTCACAAAACGTATTAAGGAAATGAATATTAAAAAAGCATATCATTATCTGTACACAGGGTTAAATGACCAAGTTTTAGGTGCAGATATCAGTTATAATGCTGGTCAATTATTATTACGAGCACCTGGCGGCGGATATATGGGATCGTTGGATACTAATGCTAACAAGGTTAAAACAAACGAAGGCGAAGACCTCAATGCTTTGCAAAGGCTTGCAAAGGTGAAAGCAAAAAATAAAGCCACAGCGGCACTTACAAATAGATTAAAAGATGATCCTTCTTTTGCAAATAGAGTACAAGGTGAATTAGGACTTACTAATGACCAAATGTCAGACGTAATGGCTGACAAAGCAAAACGTGAAGCATTAGCACAAGCATTAATTTTTACAAATAACCAAGGACAAGATCCTTTAGGCTATTATAACTCAGCCGCGTCTGGTACTGACGCTTCAACACCTACAGCACCACCTATAAATCCTAGTGTTGCACCATATAAACCAGAAGCAAGTGGTTTCAGTTACAGTGCAGATTTATTAGAAGATTATGGTGGCAGTGAAACTGTGATAGGAGAACTGAATGCATTCAGAAATCAAAGAAACGCAAGACGTACTCTTAGAGCGGCGGCGTTAGGTGACAACGAAGATGAGTTAGATACAAGTCCACGACCAAAAGCAGAATATGGAAAATCTGTAGTTACAACAGGCAGTGAAACAAGCGATGGCGGTTCATCAGCAACACTGTTTGGTTACATGTATAATAATGTAAACGACAAAAGTATTTTAATTGACTTAGGATTAAAAGTGAGAGGCGATCCTTGGTATTTAGGCAAGCCAATGTCATACGCGGATGCTATAGCAAAAAGAAATAATACGTTGCCTAATGAGGACGATGTACTTAGTGGCCCAGCCGCTACGGATGAAGAAGAGTCCACTAATGAATATGCAGTATACAGTTCATCAGATAATTACTTTTTATTCACAATGCAAACACCTAGAGTTCGCGACCCTGATGTAGATGATGAAGATGCTAATTCAGGATACATGGAACGAGCAGGTACTTCGTTCTTTATAAGTGGTGTGTACCAAGTGATAGCCGTAACTGCTAGTTTTAGCGGCGGATTGTTCGAAATAGAATTTGACAGAGCACCCAAAGTTACAGCACTAAGTTTAGCAAAATTTGATTTGACGAAGAGTTAAGATGCCATATAGACCTAATACATATAAAAACAGTTCTAAAAATCCTACAGACCAATTACGTTCTGAAGCAAATTTAGACCACGGTATCTATGTGGGGGAAGTTATTGTAAGACCTAAAGACGACAGCAGAAGCGGTCGTATACCAGTTTATATTCCTATGTTAGCAAAAGATAGGGAAGATCCGAAAGGTTATTTTAATTGTTATTGGAGTAGTCCTTTTGCAGGAACATCGCCTAGTGCAAAAGTAGGTGAAAATACATATAGATATCAAGACTCAATGAAAACATATGGTATGTGGATGGTTCCACCTGATCCAGGAAACTTTGTGTTAGTGATATTTGGCGATGGTAAAAAGAAGTTTCCTATTATTATAGGATGTTTATTTCCAGACCAAATGCAGTTTATGGTTCCAGGTAACCCTGCAGGTGTTATTAAAAACACAAATATTCTAGCACCTACGGCTGAAAAAAATAGAAACAGCGATGATCCTGGGCATGGCATGTATGTCGAAAGACCACCCAATCCTTATATTATACAACCAATCCTTAGGCAAGGATTAATAAAAGATCCAGTAAGAGGTCCTAGTGATTCGAGTGCAAGAAGAGAATCGCCTAGCCAAGTTTATGGTATTCTTACTCCTGGTCCTGAAATGGAAAATTGGGATACCGGTAAGAAAGATGGCACACACAGAATAGGCGGTCATAGTTTTGTAATGGATGACAAATTAACCCAGCGTCATATAAGATTAAGAACTGCAGGCGGCAATCAAATCTTAATGGACGACACAAACGAGTTAATTTATATTATTAATAAACCTGGCACTGCATGGGTAGAACTTGCTAAAGATGGATCAGTGCATGTATTCAGTGATGAAAATTTTAATGTCAGAGCCACAGGCAATATTAATATGAGAGCAGACAACACCCTGAATTTAGAAGCAGGTGTTAAAATTAACATTAAAGCAGGCTTAACAGAAGAAGGTCCAAAAACAGTTGAACTTAATAAAGTTCAAGGTGATATACATATAGAAGCAGGAAATACCATAAACAGTTTAACAAATTTTGAATATAATGTTATGACACAAAAAGAAGGAAGTATTATTAGTCATGCCTCTAAAGGACAAATTGTAAATGATGCAACTTCTACCATAAGTAATAGAGGTCAAAACTTGGTAAACTATGCAGAAAATCAATTCACAGTAGGTTCTGGTAGTTCATCACATGTAACATCAAGTGGGCCCACTTATATAAAAGGTGCAACAGTACACCTCAATGACGGCGGAGGTCCATTACCAACAGAAGCAGGCAAACAAATACAGCCACTTTCTGTTACAGAGTTTGAGGATCAACCACTATCAGTACCTGAAATGATTTACGACCATCAGAATCCTGTGAGTGCTAGAGATATTGTACAAAATGATGTCGATAGAGGCACAATATTCCCTACTAACGGCGATAGAGTATTGGTAGGTCCCGGTGATTATGGTGATCCGAGAAAGCCCGCCGGGCTTGGCATTAATGTAGCATCATCGTTGAATATAATAACAACAAGAGAACCATGGTGGGGACATGTCACTCAAGAACAATCTGTCAAAGGTGCGGCGGCTCCAAAAAACCAAACTGTGGCAGATGCCGCTAGAAGAGGCGACCCGGGCGGCATAAGTGAAAACGGTATTAGCAATATAGTTAGCCCGTTGATGACTACAGGAATTCCAGATGGAGTCCAAAATACAAATCCTGAAAATGGAACAATTAGTGCAGGAACCGGATTCCTATTACCAGATGGGACTACAGTTACAGGCAGTATTGGAGATACGGCCCCGGGTGATAAAATAAAACAGGCATTTAACAGTGGCCAAGGCGGAAAACTTGTACCACAAATGGCAGACATTCCGCCAGCCGTAGCAAATAATGAAATCCCAATGGACATGGGTACTGCATTAAACGACTTTAATACTAATGCTTTAACAGATACAGTAGAAATGGCAAAACAACAAACTCCGTTTGATAATTTACCTAAACCTGCTTATGATCCTTTAAGAGATGTAATGTTAACAGAGACCGACATTGTGGGATATGACCATGTAATAAGTCCAGAAGAAAAAGCCGCTGGTGTGATGATTTGTGGAGCAAGTGGTGACTGGGGAGATAAAATGATAGACCCTACGTCAACATCATTTAAACTTGAAAGCACTGCTGGTAAATTTACACCAGCAGAACTCAGCAATATAGTTAGAAACTCAGGACCAAATCAAGACTTATCTAGGTATGGATTAACACCTAAGGAAACTGGTTATGAATTTGCGGCAAATAATAATTCTGGCGGAACAGACACTATATTATTTAATGCAGTTAATTCAGGTATATCAGAACCTAATGCAACAGCACTGCTCAAAACAGAAATGCGTCAAGCGGCAAATTTTGTTGCAACAAATTATGCAAATAATAGAATGTCTAAAAACCAATTTCAGATTACAACTCTTATTGCACAAAGTTTAGGACCGTCATTATTCAGCAAAAGTAAATTTGGACAAGCATTAGGTACAAGAAAAACTTCTATATACCCAAGTGCTATAGGATCAATAGGACAAATAGCCGGTAAGCAAACACTTACAGGGTTAGAAAAATTCAGCGATCTTGCATCAGGAGGTACGACTGCAGATTATTACAGACTTCGAAATTCTGACAAATACAATATGTATTCAGTAATGTATATGTACCCTGATTATGTAGCAGGCACAAGAACAAATCTTTGGAATGATTTTTACCCTTCAAGCAATGGGTCATCGGTAAGTGTTGAATTTATGTATAAAAATGTATCTAACAATTATGCACAAATATTACTTGACGGTGGATTAATAACCGGATCTTAAGATTTTTTTAGTTGATTATTTTCTGTAATTAACTCGTGTATTCGAATCCAAGCCTTACGTTTTTGTTCTTCTTCGGCTTTGATATTTCGTTTGAGTAGTTCTACTTCATTTGATAGGCTTTGAATTTCCTTTGATAATTCGATTACTTTTCTTCTCATCTGTTCTTCAGCGGTGTTGTTTAGTGTAGTTACGTCGTTACCATCAAGTATGTTCATCGAATAAGTTCTCCTTAATAATATTTATTATGTCGTAATTTAAAAGCACCTCAGTATGGCTCAAATGAACCTCAATATGTTCAACATCAGAAAATCCGTTAGGAATCTTCTTTTGTGTTGCCACAGTGAGCAAACCATCATTGGCTTGACCCATGCCGGCTAGTTCATTTCCATATCCGGCTCCTGGTCCTTTGGTAATTATATTTTTGATAGGTAAATCTAATTTAGACTCTGCAATTTCTTGTATTAAAAAACTACCAGGTTTTACGTTTAAAAATAATTTACTTTGTCTAAACACCATACTAAGCCATTTAGCAGATTGACTGCCTCCCCAAGGAGAACTTAGTGCAATAAATTTTTCTATAGGCTGTTTAAGATTTGCTAACAATACTGTTAACAAACAACCATAACTATGAGCCACAACACTAAAAGGCTCGCCTTGAAATTTTGCTTGTATTTCAAAAGCAAACCTTTTTGCTATGGTGTTTGGGTCATCCTGCGTTTGATACTCTAAATAGAGTCCATTATGGTCTGGTAAAAATACATTAATGTAATTAAAACTGTGGGCAGTTTGCCCTGAACCATGAATAAAAACTATATTAGGCAATTTTTGCATCGAGGATCATCTTCTCCATTTGGTCAAACTCAGCAGGCACATTATCTTTTTGACCTACCATGTTAACCATTTCGAAGATGACATACTTCTTAGTATGATAGTCATAAATTCCCAAAGAATGAATTCTTTTGTTATTATAGTGAATCATTTTATGAAATCTAGGACCAAAGCCAGTTGTATGTTCAAACTTGCCCTCTTTGATAAGTTTATTAGCCTTATCTGCTAGATCAACTACTGTATTAAAACGATCTAATACTTTTTTCATGTAAATTCCTGATATTAGGGTTAAACAATACATTAACTTTGTTAATGTTCCTATATTATGTAGTCACAACAAACAAAAGTCAACCGTTTTTTTGGCTTCATTAAAACTAGTTTTAAAGGAAGTTGATAAATATTGATATGGCAAACATATACAAAGGCTTTAGCACTACAGACAGAATAAGACCTCCTTATACTGTCACAAATGCAGAGGCAGTAAAAAGAGACTTACTCAATGAACTTAAAACTCGCAAAGGCGAGAGAGTTATGAGACCTAACTTTGGCACAACTATAGATAACTTGTTGATGAATCCATTAGACGATTATGTAGAACAAGAAATCAGAGAAGAAGTACTAAGAGTTGTAAGCAAAGACCCTAGAGTAGAAGTTCAAAGTTTGTTTAGTCAAATTTTGGACCACACAATCAGATTAGAACTATCTCTTATATTGAAGCCTTTCTTAGATGAACAAACATTATATGTTGAATACAGCCAAGAAAATTTAGAGGTATAACATGGCAGTTAACAGTAGACAAAACAATTTATTCGCCGCGGAAGATTGGGAAGTTGCATACCAGGCTTATAGCCAAGTAGACTTTCAAGCATACGATTTTGACACAATCAGAAGTGCAATGGTGGAATACATCAGAACAAACTTCCCTGAAAACTTTAACGATTACATAGAAAGTTCGGAATTTATTGCTATTATAGAACTATTGGCATACCTTGCACAAAGTATTGCATTCAGAATGGATGTGAATACCAGAGAAAACTTTTTAGAAACAGCGGAAAGAAGAGACAGTGTTTATAAATTAGCAAGACAACTTGGTTATAATCCAAAAAGAAATATTGCCGCCAGTGGCTTAATGAAAGTTATGTCTATTTCTACATCAGAGCCTTTAACAGATAGCATAGGTAATCAAATAGGTAATAGAACAATCAGTTGGAACGATGCCAACAATGCAGACAGTTACGAGCAATTCATTACTGTAATGAATAGTGCATTTTCAAACATTAATAGATTTAGTAAACCTGTTAAGACAGGTTCTGTTGGCGACATCATCACAGACTTATATGAAATTAATACACCGTTAGTTGCACCATTAGTTTTTAAATTTAAATCAGACATCAATGGCACAAGTAGAAATTTTGAATTTGTAAACACAAATTTTGAAGACAACGGATTTTTTTACGAAAGACATCCTGACCCAACAAACGATTTTGGAATAGTTTACAGAAACGATGGTTTAGGATTATCAAGCAGTAATAACGGATTTTTCTTAATGTTCAAAGAAGGAACGTTGCAATCCCAAACATTTAATTTTGAAACACCAGTAGAAAATAGAAGAGTAGCAATAACAACAGAAAACATCAACGAAGACGATGTATATTTTCAGCAAACAGATGGCAATGGTGTTGTGTTAACAAAGTGGGAAAAAATTCCTAACACAGTAGGTCAAACATTACAATTTAATACCAAAGCAAAAAACACACCTCTATTGTATGCAGTTCAAAATTTAGGAACTGGTGGTGTCGAACTACAATTTGCGGATGGCAACTTTGCAAATGTTCCTGTAGGAAATTTCCAAACTTTTTATAGAACAAGTGCAAATGAGCGATATAGAATTCAACCCGATGATGTTGGCAATGTAGTTGTAGTAATTCCTTATGTAAATGCTGACGATGTACAGTTCGAATTAACTTTGACGTTAAGATTACAAAAAGCAATCAATAATGCATTACCGGCTGAAACATTAGAAGGCATAAAAGAAAGAGCACCACAGGCTTTTTATGCTCAAGACAGAATGGTGTCAGCACAAGATTATCAAGTTTTACCTTTAGCAAAAAGTACAAATATTGCTAAATTAAAAGTTACAAATAAAACCCATGCAGGACATAGTAGATTCATAGACATCACTGACCCAACAAGCACATTCCAAACAACAAGTGTACTTGCAGAAGATGGCGCATTATACAAAGAGCAAACGTCTAGCACAAAAGGGTTTGTAATTGACCAAAACAATACTGCTGAAGAACAATTAGACAAATCACTTCCATTGTATTTAAAAGACATGGAATTGAATGATTTTGTTTACAGCACTTATAGACAAAAATGGATTGAAAGACAACCAAACAAATTTAAATTAGACCAATATGGAATGGTATGGCACACATTGCCTATTACCACAACAAATGACACTGGCTATATGACCGAAACATTTACTCAAAGCGGAACAGTAGTAGACGTAAATATTTCAAATCCTAACTTATCTTTAATACAGCCAGGACATTTAATAAAATTTGTCAACCCAGGCGATATATCACAATACAAATGGGTAAAAATTGTTTCTATTAGAGACAACGGAAGACGTGTTAGTTTAAGTACATCAGTAGACGGCCCATTTACATTAAGCGAAAAAGTTAACGATGGCTGGAAGGCTGTTGAAATTATCACTACATTAAGAAAACGTTTTTATGAAATTGAAGGCATATCTATCACAGATGCAATCAAACAAAAAACAACATTCGGGTTAGGTTATAACCCAACACTTAATACTTTTTATGTTATTACTAATAATGATTTGAATACCACAGACGATTTTGATATTGCAGATGCTCAAAATAAATCAGGTAATGGTAGAGATAGAAGTTGGCTAATGAAGTTTAATTATATACCTGTTGACACACAGTCATACAGATATGAAGTTGAAATCAGAGGTGAAAGATATATTTTTGAAAGTTTCGAAGATGTAAGATTTTACAACATTAATGCAAACAGAATTGTTGACAGTTTTACAGGTAGAGCAAAATATGACACTATATCTTTATCAACATTAAATACTAAATCGTCGACACAAGAATCATTCGAATGGAGAGATACAGCAAGTCCAGTGGGTGTAGGAGATAAATGGTATTCAACTACAGACGGTGCATTGTTTGATAACATTCCATTCATATCCAGAGATGTGAGATATGACCAAGTAGAAATAAAACTACTATCAAACTTTGGCTTATATAAAAACGGCGATTCTTCTGCTAACTCTTTTGTTGATAATAAAGAAATTGCTTTTGCAACATATTTTAATGATAGCGGAACATCGGGAGCATCAAATGTTGTTATAGAACCAAATACAGGCTCTATTTCCAGATTGCCTACAAGAATAGATATAGAATTTAGTAATGTTACTTTTGGTCATAATATTTTAGATAACAACGGAAATGTTGCTTACAAGCACGACGGAAGTGTAATATTAGCAGGCGATGTAAATAATACTGGTGGAGGCCACATTTATGTAAGTAACGTAGATGTGTCTGCTCAAACAGGTACACTAACAATATCAGGATTTGATAGTACTAGACATTATGCTATAGACAATACAGGTTTAGCAAGTCAAGATACTATAATAGTAAATTATACTCAAAACAAACAAAAATTAGAAAAAGAGTTAAAGTGGAGTGCTGTTAAAAACTTTGTATACAAAGATGGGCACACTGATGCTAGACGTGTACAAGTTACTCCTTTTAATTCTACAACAGATGATAGCCCGGATAATCCAATTCAATTTGACGAATTTGTAGGGCCGAACGATGTTGTAATTTTTGAAGACTTTAACAGTTTTGATGGATACGAATATACCAAACCAGTAAAATCAGGAATCTTAGATTTAAGAAGAGAACCTGGTGTAAACTTTAATACTGGTTACACATTAATAGCGGGTGACTCAACAGGAGATGCAAATGCTGGAACAGGCACAATTTATAATGTAGCAGATTACGAATATTTCTTAGTTGCAAAAGAATCTATTATAGACACAATGGATAATAATAGTGGTAAATTGCATTACAAGAAAGTTTATGCGGCAGATACTGGAAAAGTTTATTTGTTAACTTACAGTAGTACAAATTTAAATGTTGTAAAACATTATGAAAGTTCACAACATTCTGCAAAACACGGTAAGAGTTTTACTCAAAATACACAATCTGCTGTTCAAGAGCCTGTGATATTTAAGTGGGAGCATATTGCTAATAATAGTATGAGAATAGATCCTAGTATCAGTAACGTACAAGAATTATTTGTATTAACAGAAACATATTATAATAAGGTAGTATCATATTTGAATGTTCCCGGTACAGAATGGCCAACAGAGCCATCCACTTTAGAATTAGAAACAGAATTTCAAAAATTAAATGAATTTAAATCTGCAAGTGACCAGTTACTTTTTAAAAGCGGCAGATTTAAAATGTTATTTGGCGATGACGCACAACCAGAATTACAAGCAAGATTTAAAGTAGTAAGACTTGCAGGAACAAGTTTAAGTGACAATGAAATTAAAACAAACATTGTAAAAGCCATAAATCAATATTTTGATATAAACAATTGGGATTTCGGTGATACATTTTATTTTACAGAATTAAGTAGTTACATACATCAACAATTAGGTAACTCTGTTGGTAGTATTGTGATTGTTCCTAAAACTGCTACAGGTGTATTTGGAGATTTATTCCAAGTACGTTGCGACAGTGATGAATTATTTTTAAGCACTGCTACAGTAAACGATGTTGACATAGTTGATAAAATTACAAAAGACAACATTAAGCCACAACAAAATACAACCAATTTTACATCTTATTCAGGTGCAGAACAAGAAATTGGGCCTTTTGCTATTAATGGATACTATCCATTATATCCAACAGCAGAAGCGGCTAACTTTGCTGGCAATGGCACAAGTCATACACATGAGTTTTTTGGTAAAACATTTTACATGCCAAACGGTGTAACAATTTATCACGGTAACTATGTAACAGAAGTTGGAAAGACTTCAGTAAATACTGCAGAAAGCACCACTGATGTGTTAAATAACACAACAGGAACAGCAGGTAGTTCAACCGGTGGTTCAAGCGGTTCTAGTTCAGGAAGTGGGTACTAATAAATGGCTGACAAAAAGTATACAAAATTACCAGCAGTTCATCAGACACCTGTAATCAAAAACTTTTTTGATACTACAGTAGAACAACTTTTCTCGAAAGCAAATGTTGAAACTATATCTGCATATATTGGTAGAAAAGAAGAAAGCATATTTGAGCCTACTGATACATACGTTTTACAACCTACAGTTGATAGAGAACGTTTTAGTTTAGAACCAGTTGTAAACACAATTGATACTGATACTGGTACAGCAACAAATAGAATGTTTTTTGAGGATTACCTCAACATACTCAAAAGTTACGGCGTAAACACTTTAAATCAAAACTCAATATTTGACACTGATTTTTATACATGGTTGCCTCCAATAAACATTGATAAATTTGTAAATTATCAAGAATACTTTTGGAGCCCAAACGGACCAACAGCAAAAAATATTACAGGTACAGCAAGTAATCCTATTAATATAGAAAAAGATATTCTAGGAAAGAAATCATTTACAGCACCAGATGGTACAGTTTTTAAAAATGGAATGATTGTTTCTTTTTCTGGAAACTATGTAATCCCAACATCATATAAAAACGAAAAACGATTTATTGTTGAAGGCGTTGGCGATTCTATTATTTTATTTGATAAAGAACAAAACTACTCAACAGTTTTTGCTACAGAAGATTATATACCATATGATGGAACAATTATAGATGAGGAATCAGATACTTTATTTTCAACATCAGATTATTTAAGTGGCGGTTTATCTGGTATTATTAATACTGTGGATAATACTCTAAGTTACTACTACGAAGATAGTAACGGACAAAAAGTTTATACTACATCTACTTTGCAAACAACACCAAGTGGTGAACCAATGTGGACAGACTATGTTGGCACAATAGGATCACCACTAATATACACTGTAGGAGGAGACGGTGCTTTTGATACTCTTCCTTTTGACAGTGATAACACTCAAGAAATTCCAGATTATATAATGATGCAAAGAGGCTCCAAAGACAACAATGTCTGGAGTAGAATTAACTTTTGGCATCATATGGATAATTTTATTGATGCTGGTGACCAACTTCCGCCTAAGTCAGTAAGAGCACAAAGACCTATTATTGAATTTGATAGAGATTTAGAACTTTACAATTTTGGAACACTAGGAAAAGACTCAGTTGAAATAAGTGGCGAAGGTATTTTAAAAAGTGATGTAGTTGGTAGACCTAACGGTGCAACAATAGATGATGTTACACTTGAAGTAGGTAACAGAATAATTTTTCCAAACGAAGACGTTGACATTGCAAAATACATTTATGAGATAGGCACAGATGGTAGCGACAATGCTACAGTAAATCAAGTGCCGAATTATACTGCATCTGTAGGCGATGTAATTACTGTTAAGTTTGGTAGTAATTTCCAAGGTGTAGAATATTACTGGACAGGTTCTGAATGGAAACAAGGACAAAAGAAAAGTAAAGTTAATACTCCTATACTATTCCAAGGGTATGATTACAAAGGCAACACGTTAGACGACGACTCTGTTTATACTAGAAGTAATTTTAAAGGAACAAAACTTTTTGCATATACAGAATCTACATTACCTAATAGTGTAGACGATCCTGTTTTAGGATTCCCATTAAAATATGTAAACTTTAATAATTTTAGTGAAATCGAATTTACTAACCATTTAGATACAGATTTAGTATCTTATATTCCATTTGGTGGAACAGATAAAAGTTATGTAAACGGATACATTTATTACAAAAAAACATTACCCAACAACAACATTGAATATAACACAATGTGGAGAAGTTTGGATCAGAAGTTTAGACAACATGTTGCTGATAGATATATTGTTAAAGATAGTGATGTAAATGCGGAAAGAATTATTTGGGAATTGTCTGCAAAGCCTGTAGACTTTGATAGCGATGTTGTTGGTGCTACAGAAAAAAATATAAGAGTTTATATTAACGGAAAAAGACAAAAAGAATTTTCATATAATAGCATTAATAATGCAGTACAGTTTGCTTCTTGGAATCTTAAAAAAGGAGATATACTAGATTTTGAAACTAATACAGACAGTGGTTATATTTTAAGTGATAACACTGACGGTAGATATAACTTACCTTTAAGTTGGCACAGTAACTTAAATAATCAAGATGTACTAACAGTATCACAGCCTCAATATTTAGAACATTTAAGAGATTTTATACAAAATCAAGAAGACATTTCCGGAGATCCTCTGGGAGGCAATAACTTTGATAGCATACCAAAGGAACATATTTACGCAAACAAAATTGTACAAACAGACGAAGATTTACAAATGTCTGCATTCTTGTTTAGCAATGATAAGTTTAATTTGAAAGACAGTTTAGATTATTGCTCCGAAGAATATATCAAATATAAAAACAGATTAAGAAAAGAAATTTCTAGATATTTAGATGCACAAGACATCTCAAATAAATCTTATGGCGAAATGCTGGAAACAGTATTAGAAAATGTAATAGCATTTAATCAAGGAAAAAATGTTTTTGATAATACTCACATGCTATCTTTCGGCGACAAGTTTGTTGAAGAAAAAATAGTTATCAATAATGTTTTAAAGAAACAATATATTTTAGATGCTTATTTAAATTTAGAAGATGTTGAAAATAAAATTTTAATTTACGACCAAAATGAAAACGATATAAACCAGTTGCTTTGTGTTGACTATGATTATACTATAAACAGTAAAGACGGTGTTATTACAATTGACTTTACAGATAGTTATACATTGACTTTAGGCAATACTATCACAATAAGATTGTATGATGTAGATAGAGAGAGTGCTCAAGTTCCTCCAACACCAAGTGCAATGGGTATGTACCCTGTATACTATCCTGAAATTTTTGTTGATAATAGTTTTGTAGAACCTGTTAAAATGATTAGAGGTCATGACGGCAGTAAAACTATTGCAGTAAATGATACCCAGGATTTTATTTTATTAGAATTTGAAAAAAGAATTTTTAATGGTATATTACAAGTTTATAGAGATAAGGACAGTGTACCAGACCTAAGTATTTTCGATATAAGACCAGGTAGATTTAGAGATACTGGCAGAACAAGGCAAAACTTCTACTCATTGATGAGAAGTCGTTTTAATTTTTATGTCGCTAGAAATGAAGTTGATTTTGTTAAAAATGAATATTATGACGAAAACAATTATTGGACATGGAACTATAACTCAGGACAACCAAAGCCTGCACATTGGAGAGGTATTTACGAAGCATGTTATGATACAGAAAGACCTCATACTCATCCGTGGGAAATGCTTGGGTTTATTAAAAAGCCTAGTTGGTGGGAAGATGAATACGGTTCTGTGTACAGTAAAACAAATACAGCATTGTGGAACGATTTAGAAGAAGGTATAATCAGACAAGGCAACAGAGAAAATGTTACCAACAATAGATATAAGAAAAATAACCCTTACAGAAGAATAGGCTTAAAGTTTGAGTTGCCTGTAGATGATAACGGTGATTTATTACCTCCTGCAAATATTATTTCGACTACATCAACAACTAAGACAATCAGTTGGAATAATACTGAAACAGGATCTGCAAGTGCAAATGCAAACTCCTTTATAAAAACAATAGATGGATTAAGTGTTTCTGAATTATCCAATAAATTATTAATAACAACAAATAATATTATTAATCATACAACAGGAACATATCCAACTGAAAATAATACTAACTTTATAGAAGATAAAGAATTAACTTACGAAATACATTTAAGAACTGGTGATAATCCAACATCCGGTTATGCAAATGCAACCAGTACATCAAATACAATAATTGGTGTTGCAGTTAACGGTGCATTAATTACAAATGCAAATACAGGCATAACACATTCAGACAGTTCAAGTTTTACATATAATTCTTTATACAGAAATGATGTTAGCAGAGATGTTGCAGGTGGAACACCAGACAACAATAACATATACGGATATGTACAACCTAGTCCACAAACAGTTGGATTAACAGAGTGGAGCACCACAGAGCATTCACCTATTGTAGGTTGGTCATTAGACGGATACCCAATTTATGGTCCTTATGGTTATGAGGACAGAGCAAATGTTTCTAGCAGTATAGTAAGACTAGAATCAGGCTACAGTTTAAAAACTACAAGCAGAGACGATATTGCAACAGGTGTAGGAGGTTTACCAACAGGTGAATTTATAGAAGATTATGAATGGTCTTCTAATTCGCACGGACTAGATCAATATAATGGTCGATATGGACCAACACCTGAATTTCCAGGCGGCACATACTATTATGTTGCTACAATAGACGAAAACAGCAAACCTGCTTATCCGTATACAGTTGGTACAAGTTTTGCAGATACTCCTGTATTAGTTACAGAAAATAATGCAGGAAATGTTACACATTCAACTGGAACTGCAACATATCAATTAACAAGTTTATTATCTACAACATATTCTTCTGATACATCACTAACAGGAAGAGATTGGAAATTTAGTGATGGCGCTCCAGTAGAAAATGCATGGAAGATGTCTGAAGGATACCCATTTGCAGTTGTAGAAGCACTTTTACTTGCCAAGCCAGGTAAGTTTGCCAGTGTGTTTGTTGATCCTCGTAAAATAATTCGAGCATCAACAGACACCAATCAATTGTTAGATAAAATAACGTTGAGAAGAGCAAAAACTAAAAAAGCATTAATACACGGTGATATTACTTCTAATAATAAAACAATTTTAACAACAGGGTATACACAATTTATTGACGCATTTTTGAAATTCCAGGGATTAGATACAAAAAAAGACTTTGCCCCTCACTTTAAAACTGTTAACAGTAAACTAGGACATAAGTTTGCTGGATTTATAGACAAAGACACAATGACTGTGTTTAGTGATAGTTATAGCACAACAGGTAATAGCTCTAGTTTGATTTTACCTCAAGAAGATATTGATGTAAGTGTACATGTAGGACCTTACAGTACAACAAATGATTACACAGGTGTAATGATTGAACTTACAGAAGATACCAAATACAAAGTATCAGGATATAATAGTGTTAAAAGACATTTTGATATCGAACTGAGCGATGTTAATGGTCCTAAAACAGAAGTAAGTGTAGGCGGTGAGCCTGCAGATTTTAGTCAGTATGATGTAAGTATAAATTATCAAGCAGGGCTGATTGTAAAATCTGGATACAATTATTATAGAAGTAAGAAATTTGCAGGTGCTGGTTCAAGTGTAACAGACACAACAGTTTGGGAAAGACTTGCATCATTGCCAACAGTAGGTGGTGCAGAAGCAACATATTATGTAAATGGTACTGGTGTAGAAGCAACTGTTGAGTATGGCACAGAATATGAAACAGTAGCAGAAGTATTCGATTTCTTAATTAGTTTAGGTCGTAAGCAAAAATCCATGGGCTACAATTTTGGAGAATTTAATGCTGATATTAATGATTTAAATGATTGGTTGTATAGCGGAAAACAATTCCTATTTTGGAGTATTGGTAAATGGGCCGCAGGTAATACACTTAATCTAAGTCCAGCGGCATCAGGAATTAAATTTGTTGCTCCTATAGGAAGAGTGAGTGCAATTATTGATGTAGACCAAGGTCAATACAGTTTATTAGATGAAGAAGGCAAGGCTATTAGAGCAACAGAATGTGAAATAATCAGAGATGCAAACACATTAGAAATAAGTCCACCAGAAGGAAAACAACTGTATGGTTTAATTTTATATACTAACGAAATTGAACATGCTATGGTTATATCTAATAAAACAATTTTTGGTGATACAATTTATGACGATGTGTTTAACCAAAGACAATCAAGATTAAAATTAAAAGGCAAAAGAACAAAAGCATGGAACGGTACGCTCACAGCAGAAGGTTTCATTATTACAGATGATGGCTTAAAGCCAAACTTTGATACACTTGCAAGTGACATGGGCAAATACAATGAAATCGGTCATGTACCTGTAGAAAAACATGTGTACGAAGCAAGTAGAAGACAATATGGATATCAAGAAAGAAAATATCTAAGAGAGTTTGAATTAACACAAGATGACCAATATGATTTTTATGTTGGCATGATTAGAAGTAAAGGTACTAAAAACAGTTTAGAAGTATTGTTGAATAGTGATAAAGTGTTGGTACCTGGTAGTGTAAATGTTTACGATGAATGGGCATTAAAATACGGCGATTTTGGTGATGTAGAAAATTATCAAACAGTCGATATGAAAATTAATAAAAATGAAATCACAGACGAAAGACAACTTATACAGATTGCATATCCTGAGGACATTGTTAGTAGAGTAGGCGAAGTAGAAGTTTTAGATAGAACAACAAAATTCTTCCAAAAACCATTCTTAGAAATTGAACCACCACCTGCAGAAATTCCAGGCTCATTCACATACGGTGGAGGAACTACAGCACAGGCTACTGTGAACATAGGCAGTGACGGAAGAATTAGTGATGTTGTTGTTACAGAACCTGGTTACGGATATACCGTAAATCCATCTGTTACTGTTATTGCGGCACAATTATTGACTGCAAATATTACTACATACTTTGCAAAACCATTTGCAGTATCAACATCATATGTTGATAATAATGGCGACTTAGCAAACATAGGGTTTAATATTGCTAACATAGAAATTACAGACCACTTTAATCATAAATTAGCAAATGCTTTAACAATAGGTGAAACTTATATAATTGAAGGTTATGCAACAGGTTCAGATGACTTCACATCTTATGGTGCCGCTAATAATACAATAGGTACAACTTTTACAGCAAATGCAACCTTGTCAGGTAATGCCAATGCAAATAGTTTTGCTGTACCTGTAGAAACTATAGATTTAAGTTCTGCAAATACTGTTGATGATGTTGCAAATGCTATTAATTTGAATGCAAATATAAATGCAAATATTTCTGCAACATCTATTAGAGTAGGCTCAGAAGCAAACGGTAGCATTGTAGAGAATTATACACTCACCATTAAAGGCGATGACTTTACACTTGCTGATGTTGGTAATACTTTAGCAGATGTTTTACACATAGAACCAAAACGTTATCAACCTAGACAACGTTACAGTTTCCAAACTGCTAATAGTACACAATATAACGATGTAGTAATTACAGTAGACAATGAACCAACTACTGGAGGAAATGTAGGAGCAAGTGGAGTTGATTGGGTATTCGATCCAGGTAGTAGAACAACTATAAACACAACTGGTGTATTAGAAGGCAATGTTAGTTTTACAGAAACATTTACACCAATTAGTATATCAGATGGAGTAACTACAACAGACGAAATAGCCGCAGACAACCTTACAATATTAAACGGTTCTTATCCACACGTTGACATCGAAATCAACGGAGCAAAATTACCTGAAGAACAAGAAGAAGCACTATTTACTTTAACAAGTAACACTTCTGCAGGAACAAGCACATTGTTTATACCTGATGTTGGTAAATTACCGGGTGGCAGAATTGCGGCTACATCAAAAATTGATGTTATAGAAAAAGCAACAATTGATTTAGAAGATACATACCAGGGCGATTTACCTGGTAGTACAATGAACATAAAAGTTTTTGCCAGCGATGCATTAGCGGCAAAACTTATACAAGTTAGAACATACGAAATTTATCCAGACGATAAAAATGATTCTACAATTTTAATAGACGTTGACGACAAAGATAGATTAGTTACAAGACCAACAGATATGTCCGAGAAGGATTTATGGCCTACAACTATAAAAGTTGATTCAAGTGGTATAACAGACAAAAGATACGATCCACTACCTAACGCAGGTTATGTTTCAAAATATAATGTAGGTTATCAAGCATTTGATATTTTAGATTACGAACGTTTATTTGATAGAACAAGACGTGCGGCAGATGAAATTCCTAAGAAAGGTGATTTTGTTCATTTTGCAAAAGGCGAGCATGAAGAGTTTGATGTTTATAAAATTTCTAATGTAGATGCCAGAACATATTTAAAATTTGACGAAGATTTAGGCACAACTTTCCTTTGGGCTAATGTAAGTTTATCTAATATGATATTAGATGATAACACTTTTGCAAATACAGACAATGCTTATGACCAAACAAAATGGTATGACCAGGTATTGACTTTTAAAGGTAAACAAAACATAGACGACTATCATGCAAACTTAGTTACTGCAGAAGGTAATCCACTGTTTGATCCAACATTAGTAGACATTACATCTCCTGTTACATTATTTGTATCAGAAGAAAAGGTTTCAGACCATGCTATTGAAATAGGAGATATAGCATACACAATACCTGATATACAACTTATCGACAAAATAGAACCGTATGTCAGTGGTAATATCACACAATTTGAAAGTGTGATATTAAGTGACATCGGTGTTCCTGCAAGAGCAAAACAGATTAATCCTATAACAGATACAGAAATTTTTAGAAATGTAGATGCAACATATTACGGATTTAGATATAATAATCAATTAACATTTACTATTAATAATGGTAAAACAGAAGGTGTTGCAGTAGGAGACTTCCTACAATTCCATGACAGCGGTTCAAGTAATCTAAATGCAAATATTTTCCAAGTTGCAAGAATTAGTGAAAATGGTAATGTAGACTTGTATGCAAATTCAGTAGTAATAGGCAATATGTCTACTGTGAGCAAAGATACTCTACATTTTGTTAACTTTGGTAAAACAAATGCATTAGCAAACACTGTAACAAACGATTATGCAATTCAGGTGTTTGCACAAGAACATGAACTGTTAGAAGGACAGAAAATTAAATTCGATGTAGACAACCTCGGTAAACAAGCAGGTGAGCCGTTTGAATTATTTAGACAAACTACAAATACATTCTTTGTAAATGCTGATGGGCCTGGTGCTACAGCAAATGTAAGTTTAGATGTAATACAAAACGGTAATGTTTCGAGAGCAAACACAACAGTCGAAATTACATCGATTCCGTGGGATACTCCAACAACATATAACTATTCATTGAGTGCTGATGTCGGAAACAAAGTAACATTTTATGACACAAGTGGAAGTAATTTAAACTCTAATACTTACACTATTACTAATGTATTTACAAAGCCTGTACCATATAGAAAAAGAGAACTCGGTGATGCTTTAGGAGAACAAACTGTATTAGCAAATGTTGGAATAACAGTACAAGATAATACAAGCGGTGCTGTAACAAATTCAAATGTTGTAACTCTATCAGGTGGATTAACAAACGGTTCTATACAAGTAGGACAATATCTGTCTGCAGGACCAGACACTGACGGTAACAATGAAATCGGCAGAATAAAAATTATAGAAATAAATGCAGATACTGATAAAACATTAAACAGAAAAGTATATCCTGGATCAAATGTTTCTAACAATACATTGCGACTTAGCAATACAACAGGTATAAGAGTAAATGATTTAATTTTACTCACAGGAGAATGGGACGAAGAGTCTAACGTAAGAGTTTCAAGTATAAGTGGAAACAATGTCACTTTAATAAATCAAATAGTTTCAAATGTTGACACTGTCCACGATAGCACTGTAACAACAAACACAAATCAAGATTTTGATGATTTAGAAAAAATTACAACTTCAACAGGAACTATATTTTATAGTGGACAAAATTTAACGTTTGTACACCGAGGAACAAATACAATAGGCAATGTAGTACTTGAAGAAAATGTAACGTTATCGTCTAATCAATTAGTAGATATTGTTAGTGCTGAACATACAGTAATTAGCCAAGGGAATACAGACGAATTAAGAGATGTTCTTTGTTTTGAAATTGAAACAGAAGATTTCAATGCAGGTTCAGTAAACGAGCAATCATTATCATATATTGTTAATCAAGGTATTAAAGTTACTACAGACACTGATTTGTCTAACTTAAAATATCAAGACAGCGAATATGGTACAAGTGAAATTAAAATTTTAGATGGTCAATATGCTGGATTCTATAAACTTAAAGGCTTAGATACTGCAAATAATACATTTACTATTTGGCAGTATTATCAAGATCCAATTAAGTATAATAAGTTAGTAACAAATGCAAACGGTAATATAATTTTTGTACACGGTAATACAAGTAGTTTATATACAGGAATGTCTGTTGTTGGAGCAAATGTAACTCTAGTACCAGCAAATACAACAATTACAGAAATTATAAATGATACATCTATTAGAGTATCTAATGATGTAACTGTAACACAAGGTGATTATATAGATATATTCCAAGATAATCACACAACATTTGTAGGCGACGAATTACATATTACTACTAGAGAAGCACATGATTATGAGGTAGGAACACATGATCCTATTGTAGACAAAGAGATTAATGTATATTACATGGTCCCAAGTTATTATAATCACGGATGGAAAATTAAAGAAGTAGTAAGTAACACTTTAATAAAAGCACATGGATTTGCTATAGGACATCCGTATGTAGATCCAAACGATTCTAATATCACTTACGTCACAGAAGAAGATTATATTACTTTTGGCACTGATGCTGTTACCACTAGTGGTGACCCAGACTATGTACCATACTTTATTGCGGCCCATGAAGGTAATATTACTATTAATGGTGCTGATATAGTAACAAATGTTTATCCTTGGCACAGTATAGAACAATATGCTGATGATATCAAAGATCAAATAAGTCAGAAATTAGGTGTTGTATCACGTGTGGGTTCATTTCAAATAAGCCTACCGTTTGGTTACGAAATACCTGAATTAGGCGATTTAACACAAATACCAAAAAACACAACAATTAACCATAATCCGAGTGCGAGTACTCCCCAGTCAAAACCAGAACCTACGAATGTAACTAAAGGTCCTACTATCGCACCACCTACTAGTTGTCCGTCACCAGATATGCCGATTAGAACAAGTGCATTAGGGGACAGCAAACTTGCTGGTGATTTACAAGTAGGAGACAAAGTATATACTGCACATGAGGATACTGGAGAGTTTGGTTTATATACTGTTGAATATGTAGAAATTAAACAAGAACAAAGAATTAAAATTGTATTTGATAATGATTTTGAATTCATAGGATCATTAACTCACAAATTTAAAGTAGACGATGAATGGATTGAAGTACAAGAATTAAATGTTGGTGATGCTGTACAAGGAAAAGAAATAGTCAGCATAGAAGAGGATGTGATAGGCGACATTGTTATCATTACAGTAACAGATGCTCACACTTATATAGTTGGTGAATTGCTATCACACAATAAGACAACAAAACAAACAATTGAACCGGCACCAGAGTTAGACACTTCAACTCCTAAAGATGCATATCCACCTACCAGTGGAGGCTTACAGCCAACTGATGCGGAAGCCATTGCAATGGACGCCCTGCAAAGAGCATTAGCATTACAGAATGCTTATATAGTACCAGGACAGCAACAGGCAGTAAGTCCAGCGGCGTATAATGAATATTCCTCTGGTAATGACAATTTTAGTATGGGAGGTCCTAAAGGCTTTGGAGTTTCAGCACCTGGTGTAGGAACAAATTGGGGACAATATTCAGGTGTTAGCAGTAGCAATCCAGGCCCTTACGGTGCTGGCACAAAATATGACCAACCTAATATCTTTAATTGGGATAGTTTAGCACCAGGCGGTGAAGTAACAATCTCAGGCGTGACATATACTAAAACTGACGATGGTTTAATCACAGGTTCAGACGGAAGTGTATATACCACAAGACGTGCAAGAGTTATGAGGTCCGGTAAAACTTTGGTAGGCGCAGATGGTAAGAAATATCCAGTCGCACTGTTGAGAATGCCTAGAGCCAAAGATAGAACAGCAGGAGCCAAGAATTCTAATGATTGGGACGGCAGTGTTACAGCATACCATGATGATACACAAGGATGTAAAACATTAGACCATGTACACAGTTGGAGAGAAGTTAATAGTTATTGTGCAATGAAACCATCTGGTAATGGTGCAGGGAGTTTTTACATAGCAAAAGATTATGTATGTGACCACGACGGAAAAAATAATTATGCCGCATGTGATGAAGGTGGTGCAAAAACAGAATGGACTCTCACCTTATGCCAAGATCCTAACAAGAAGGCAAGTTTTGATCATCAAAAATGGAATCCACCTACTGGATTAGGAGGTATTGTTGAAGGTGGTAATGGTTGTAATTATTCTTTCAGCACTACTTTTACAGGTACATCAGGATCTATAGGATATACTATAACAGGTGTATCACTAGGAGATTTGGTTGACGTAAACGGAAATGATATACCACTCACAGGCACTATACAATTCCAAGACAGAAGCACCTTGTCTCCTGGCAAAGATGCTATGGGTTCGCTCACTGTATTCGCAAAATCAGATGCTTTTGTGGAAAATGTTGAAACAGCAAGTTTAAAACTTGATGACTACTGGACATGGACAAAAATAGACGGCACAACAGAACAAATTCCTGCAGGTGCTAAATTAGGTACTGCAGATTTGGCTATATTTGATGATGGTAGTGCTGTTGTTACTTACACTTTAAGCATTGATAAAGCACAGTACGACGAAGGCGACCAAATGACTATAACTGTTAATGCTACTAATGTCCCTGACAACACAACAGTTGATGTGACTTTATCAGGTAATGTAACATTCCAAGACTTTGCTAACGAAAGTTCAAATACAAAAACATTTACAATAGTTAATGGAACAGCAGAATATACAACTACAATTGAATCAGATCTCACAACTGAGACACCTGATCCAGAAGATGGTACTATTACATTAGCGGCAACTGACAGTGCAGGAAATAGTACAGGTTCATTATCTAAAGACTTTACAATTAGAGATACTTCAACAACTCCACCGGTAGTACCAGAAACAGAAATGGTCCCAGCATTTTTATATGATAATCAGGGTACCGGTAGCAATAATATTAGAGGGCCGTTAGGATTTACAGAAGATCCAAATGGATCATCGGGTTGGGCAATAAAGTGGTTCTTTGACAATTATAGTGCAAAAGATAATCACAGAATATATGCATCAAAAACTGATTTAGGTGCAGGAAGACAACTTTCTATGTCTACACTTTTACAACAAGCAACATTGGTAGCAAGTAGTAAACAGAATGCTAGAGCAATGACGCAGAATGAATTAACACAATTTAAAAATATTGTAGGTGAGGCCACTTATGGCTACGATGGAAATGTTCAAACTCCAGGCAGTAATACACTTAGTTACAGTAAAGATA
>Ga0181568_10000433_pt1 | contig 36898 bp, 34 predicted proteins | sample 101ome_20_FD_133758 | JGI IMG/M metagenome (GOLD analysis project Ga0181568, IMG submission 133758) | Coastal salt marsh microbial communities from the Groves Creek Marsh, Skidaway Island, Georgia - 101404AT metaG (megahit assembly) | ecosystem: Environmental > Aquatic > Marine > Intertidal...
AGGTCATTCACCACGGCAGGACTGAGCGCGCCTGCCTGGGGCAACAGCGCAAAGTCATGCAGGGAGTGCAGCGCCGTCAGCAGTTTCGGCCCCACCATTTGCGGGGCGATGTGGTCAGGGTTAGCGCGACGGATGATGGAGGCCACCGTCTCCGCCAGAAACGGCAGCACCACATCGTCCTGGTGAAAAAGGCAGACGGCGTTATGCACATTACGCCGCACTTTCAGCCCACCCTGCTCTTCCTGAACCCAGAATTCCTGGCCAAAGGCACAGCTGCGATCCGTGGTCAGTTGCAGCGCGTCATCCAGCACAAGTGTATCTGCATCGAGCCATATAACGGTGTGATAGCCTGCTGCCAGCTTTTCCTGCGCCAGCACCAGGCGGGCATAATCGGCCGCTACCGGACCCGGTCCGGTCTTGGCCATGTACCAGTCCGGCACCCTGGTAAACAATTCATCGCCGTAAAAGCACCAGTCATATCCGTGACATTCGCACCAGTGCCTGACGGAATCCAGGCAGCGTGAAATCCAGGCGGGCCTGTCTGTGTTGCAGAAAGACTGAATGACCGCTGTGCGCATGCGCTGGCTTATTTCTTGACCAGGCCGTAATCGTTCGGTGGCACCTGCTTGCGTACCTGCGGCAGGAAACGCAGCCAGAACGGCGACTCGATGGCACCCATGCGATAATCGATCAGAGCCGGCACATTGCGGGCGATGTAATCATCAAGGGCCGTCTGCATGGCTTTGGGGGTTGTCACCCGCTGTGCCTCGACCCCGAAGCTTTCAGCAAACTGGCAGAAGTCCGGATTCTTCAGCGTTGTCGCCACTGCCCTGCCGCCATAGGCACGATTGAGAATGCCTTCCACATTCTTGTAACTGCCGTCGTTCATGATCAGCATGATCACGGGAATATCGAACTGCACTGCCGTGGCCAGTTCCTGAGCGGCGTACATGAAACCACCGTCGCCGACCATGCAGACCACCGGTACATCCGGTTTCGCCACCTTCATGCCCATGGCTGTACACGGCCCGAAACCCAGGGCGCCCTGGTAACCGGAGCTGACATAGGTACGGGGCTTGTGAACCGGCAGCAGTTCCAGGCAGGCATGATTTAGCTGGGTCACATCGACGACCAGAATGCCGTCTTCCCCCAGGCTTTGCCGAACACGGCTCAGGATGTCAGCCGCTTCCGCGTGGGGCGCCAGCATATCTTCGCGTTCGGCATTGACCTCGGCGATAGCGCCGGATAAATCCACGCGGGTTGTCAGGTACTGCGGCAAAACATCCAGCAGGCGATCAACAACGGCGGCCACCTCCCCGTGAATGCCATGGATCGGCGCCGGCAAACGGTTGAGTTCGCTGTCATCGATGTCGACCTTGTAGATCGCCAGGTCATCATCCCAACCCCAGTTGAAGACGGGAGCGTACAGGCGCGACCCCAGCGCGAGGGCCACATCTGCCCTGCCCCAGAACTTGTTGGCTCCAATCTGGGAAAACGCCAGTAAGTGGGTGCAATCCAGTGTCCCCAGGCCGTTCTCGGTCATGCCTACCGGCGCACCAAGCATCTCGGCCAGTGCCCTGATTTCTTCACCGGCATGGGTGGCTCCGCCGCCGGCGATGATCAGCGGACATTGCGCGGCGGCCAATGCCTGCGCCAGCTGATCGACAGCCGCATCATCAAAATCCGGGCACGTTGTTTCCACTCGGGCTACTGGCACCTCACCGGCAGCAACGTTCATGCGCACGATATCCGAGGGCAGTTCCAGATAGACGGGACGGGTTCTGCCTTGCTGTGTCTGCATGATGGCCTCGACCATGAGGCTGCCGATCAGCGCCGGGTCCTCCACGCGTTCGACCCACTTGGTCAGACTGCGGGCAATGCCGATCTGGTTGTCCAGTTCATGCAAAACGCCGACACCGGAGCCGATAAACTGGCGTTCGGATTGTCCGGCCAGGCACAGCAGCGGTGTATTGCAGGCATGCGCCACCAGCAGGCCGGTCGTCGCATTGAGGAACCCGGGGCCAGGGACAACCAGAACCACCGCGGTCTTGCGTGAGGCATGGGCGTAACCGAATGCCATGAGGGCCACCCCCTGCTCGTGGCGGGCATGGATGATGCGGATTGTGTCCTGCACATCGTGCAGGCCGGCAAAGATCGGGTCCAGCTGGACACCGGGAATACCGAAGAGCGTATCCACGCCATTGGCAACAAGTGACTGGGCAACGAGTTCGCCACCGGTAAGTGTGGTCATGCAGAATTCCTTGAAGGCGTGTTTGGTGAAACGTCTCGGATCAGTAACGTGTGACAGGGCTGAAAAGTTGGCAGGGCAAGAGCAACCTCAGTGTTCCTCGCCGGTAGCCACGGGGCGTGACGGATCAGTGATCCATTCACTCCAGGATCCCGGGTACAGTGCCGGATCATCGAGCCCTGCCACCTTCATGGCCAGCAGATTGTGAGCGGCAGTAACGCCTGAGCCGCAGTAGCACACTACCGGTTTGCCGGAGGCCGTCACGGCGAGGAATTTTTCCCGCAGGGCTGCTGGGGACAGGAAGATCTTATCCGCTGACAGATTCCCGGCAAACGGGGAACAGATCGCGCCGGGTATATGGCCGGCCACCGGATCCAAGGGCTCGGTGTCACCGCGGTAACGCGGCAGGTCCCTGGCATCCACCAGTTGCAGGTGCGCGCTGTCGAGATCCTCGGCTGTGACTATCTTGACCAGGGATGGCAGGGATTCAAAACGGGCGGAAGTCGGCGTAAAAGCCCTGCCTTCCTGGCTCACCGCACCACCGCCCGCCTGCCAGGCCTGCCAGCCGCCATTGAGCACGGCAACCGTTTCATGACCCAGCCAGCGCATCATCCACCACATGCGTGCCGCCATCGCGCCACCGGCATCGTCGTAAACCACGACCTGGGAACCGTGCTGGATACCCATCGCCGCCACCGTGGCCGCCCAGTCCGCCTGGGCCGGCAGCGGATGCCGACCGGTCTTGCCCGGTATATGCGGCGTACTCAGGTCATCATCGAGGCTGACGTAGAAGCTGCCGGGAATGTGCCCGGCGGCATAGGCCTGGCGTCCTGCCTGCGGATCATTGAGGGCGAAACGACAGTCGGCAATGACCCAATCAGGGTTGTCGAGGTTGGCGGCAAGCTCCTGGGGGCTGATCAGGGTATTCAAAATATTCTCCTTGCAGGACGTTGTGGCATGCGCCCAGCGAGCAGGTAAACCGGACCGCTGGCCGTGCGTTAGGTCAATAACGTTACCAGAGTTGGAGAGCATCATGAAAACGTTTTTGCCCCACCGCCAGGCGGTTATCTCCGCCCTGCTGCTGGGCATGGGCCTTATGCTCAACAGCGTCCAGGCACAAGAGACAACTGCCAAACAGCGCCATGCTGACATGGCACAGCGCCGGGCCGAGTTCCTGGCCAACAATCCGGAAGCGGCTGCCCGCATGGCAGAACGACAGCAGGAACGCGAGGCGTTTCTGGCCGCCAATCCCGATGCCGGAGAACGCTTTGGCAACCGGCGTCACCTAGAAGGTGCTGGCCGTCGGGGTGAACATGCCGGCGAAGGTGAAGGCAAACCGCACCGGCGCCGGGAAGCCGGGGAGGAGGGTGTTGACGGCCGCCACCAAGGACCACCTCCAGGACGTGGTCCCGGCTTCAGGCCCGGACCGCGTCAGGGTGGCAATGTATCGGATTGATCCCCGTTGTCCGGAAACTTGTTTGTCAGCCAGACACACTGGTAAGGCGCCAGGGTCAGCGTGGCCTGACCCGGTGCCAATGCCGCCCCGCTGACCAGGTCCAGCCAGCGATCCGTGATGACCAGGTTCAGGGTATTGAGATGGATCTTTTGCGGTTTCGCGGTGATGTTGTTGAGGCAGAAAATACTCTGGTCCCGCTTCAGGCTCTGGCGCCAGAACGCGAACACTTCATCACCGATATGCAGGGTGTACATGATGGCATTGGGATGAAACGCCTTCTGCTGTTTGCGTATGGCAATCAGGCGTTTCAGTTCGGCAAACATGCGGGCATGGTGGTTGTCTTCGCCCAATAATGCCTCGAGCCTGTCGATGTCCCAGTTATGGCGGTTCAGGGCACGATTGTTGTTCGTGTGCTGGAACTTCTCCTGGTCGTTTTCGGTCGCCACCAGGCTGTGTATGTAGAACGCCGGCACACCTTCCATCGCCAGCATGATCACATGCGCACAGATAAAGCGTTTTTCCTGGTAGTCGTCATCCAGGTTTTCCAGCGTGCTCTTCATGGCATCGAAGAACGTGATGTTGATCTCGTAGGGCCTGGCTTCCCCGCCTTCCAGACTGCGCCAGGAAATACGACCACCGTTGTGCTCCATCAGCGCCATGAGATGACCAAGTTCCTCGTCTTCGATCAGCCCTTCCAGGGGCCGCAGCCCGATGCCGTCATGTGAGGCCAGAAAATTGAAAAAGGTGGTGCCCTTCTGCGCCGGCGGCATGCTCATGGCCCAGCTCTTAAGGGCATGACAGTTGCCGGTGACCAGGGTGTTCAGCAATAACGGCGGCAGGGAAAAGTTGTATACCAGGTGGGCCTCGTTGGCATTGCCGAAATAGGAAATGTTTTCCACGTTCGGAATATTGGTTTCCGTGATGATGATGGTGCCCGGGCTGTAGTACTCCACCAGCGTACGCAACAGGCGCACAATTTCATGGGTCTGGTTGAGGTTGAGACAGGATGTGCCCTCTTCCTTCCACAGAAAGGCCACGGCATCGAGCCGGAAAATGCGCACCCCCCGCTCCAGGTACAGGCGAATGATGCGGACCATTTCCAGCAGCACAGCCGGATTGCGGAAATCCAGGTCAGGCTGGTCATGGCTGAAGGTACACCAGACAAACTTGATGCCGTCCAGCGTCTGCACTTCCTTGAGCAGCGGGCTGGTTCGGGGCCTGACCACATTGGAAAAATCATAATGAGGATCAACCGTCAGGAAGTAATCCTTGCCCGGCCGCTTGTTCTGTTTCAGCTGTTCAAACCAGCGGCCCATGGCGGAACAGTGGTTGATGACCAGATCAGCCATCAGATGAAAGCGCTTGCCGATACGACTGATATGCCCCCAGTCACCATAGCTTTCGTTGACCTGGGTGTAATCAATCACGGCAAAACCGTCATCGGAGCTGAACGGGAAAAACGGCAGGATATGCACCCAGCTGATTTCTTCCTGGAGGTGAGTGTTCAGGAAACGGTTCAGCGTCACCAGCGGGCGTTCGCCTTCCCTGACGAAGGAGTTGGCGTAGGTGATGACGCAAACATCCTGCTCATTCCAGTTGTTCTTGTGCCAGCGCGGTTTGCGACAGACCGTATCGAGCCCCATCCGCTTGAGCAGTTGCATGGTCAGCTGGTCCAGGTCCTGGTCCGGATAGACCAGTGCCAGGTGTCCGCGCACCCGCATGTTGAGCTCTTCGGCAAGCTCCGGTTTGAAGGTATTTTTCCCCATAAAACGTCTACTACTCAGGGTTTGTCATTGTTGAGGTCTTCTTCCACCGCTGTCAGAAACTGGTTGCCCAGGTCAGGCAGCGCACTTTTCACACGGGTCCAGCTGGGAATAAACGGGGTTTCCTGCGGGTTTTCCAGAAAATGGTGACCGGCTTTCATGATGTTTTCCGCGAACAGCTCGACCGCTTTTTCTTCGTTGTGAATATCCAGCGTCAGGCCGTTGATCATGGCATCGTTATGGTGGGCCTCGACAATATCCAGGGCCAGCCGGTAATACGTGGCCTTGATGGAGCGGAAGGTTTCTAACGAGAGCACGACACCGGTGGTGGCCAACTTGCGGAAAATGGCCTTGCTGATGTCGATCGACATGCGAGACAACCCGGTGTTCTCGTCCTCGTAGGAGACCGTCTGGTGCTTGTGATCGTAGATGTCGGCAATGTCGACCTGGCACAGGGCGTTGTTGGAATAGTTGCGCCAGGTTTCCGACAGCACACCGATCTCCAGTCCCCAGTCACTGGGTATGCGCAGGCCTTTGAGCACATCCGCGCGCATGGAAAACTCGCCGGCAAGTGCGTAACGGTAGCTGTCCATGTAATCCAGGTAGTCGTGCTGGCCGATGATTTTCTTCAGGGCGCGCAGCAATGGTGTCACCAGCAGGCGGCAAACACGGCCGTTGATGGTGCCATTGGCGACCCGGGCGTAATAGCCCTTGCAGAACTCGTAATTAAAATCGGGATTGGCCACCGGATAGATAAGACGGGCCAGCAGGTCGCGGCTGTAGGTGACAATGTCGCAGTCATGCAGCGCAATGGCTTCGGCCTTGCCTTCGGCCAGCAGGTAGCCAAAGCAGTACCAGACATTGCGTCCCTTACCCAGTTGCTTGGGTTCCAGGTTGAGTTTTTTCAGCTCCTCATCAATCGCTTTAAGGCGCGGGCCGTCATTCCACAGCACCACGTGCTCCTGGGGCAGTACCTTGAAGAAATCGATGGCCTTGCGGTACTGCTCCTCGTCGGCGCGGTCCAGGCCAATGACAATCTTTGACAAGTAGGACACCTGGGACAGTTCCGCTACGATATTGTCCATCGCCGGGCCTTCCAGTTCGGAATACAGACAGGGCAGTACCAGAGCCATGGGACGTACCCTGGCGAACTCCTGCAGTTCCTTTTCCAGCGCCGCCAGCGGCCTGTTGCTCAGATTATGAAGCGTGGTGATGACCCCGTTCTGGTAAAAATCACCCATGTTATTTTCCGTCCTGCTGTTTCAAAATGTTCACTATGGCGGCATTCCAGCCCACCGGGCCAATGCCATCGGTGCGGATGGAGGCCGCATGTTTTACGTCCGGATAGTCACGGACCGGTGATTTCACCAGCACCGGCTGGTCGGCACTTTCCAGCATGCTGATGTCGTTGTCACTGTCACCGAGAGCGATCACGAATGGCGCCTTGCCATAGTGTTTGGCATACCAGCCGCGCAGCCAGTCTACGGCCCTGCCCTTGTCGCAACCCGAAGCCACGTGCAGGAAGCGCCCACCCTGGACGGCATCAAGACCGACCCGGCGGATCGCCCTGATAAAGCGCACCTTGTTGGCCTCGGTATCCTGCCATAGCAGCGGCTCGGTGAACTCACGCTGCAAGGCGTTGACGGCCCCGCTTTCGTCCAGGCCTGTCGCCGCCACCACATCGGCCACGGTCATGTCAGCGAAACCGGTGTAGCGCCAGTTGCCCGCCGCCTTGATCGTTTGCAGCCGCGTCAGAATTTCTTCACGCGGCAGCCCGAAAGCCTGAATCTCCATCTCCCCGCCCGGTTCCGGCAGGTACACGGCAGCCCCGTTCTCGACAATGAACGGGTGCCCCAGTGCCAGGGCCTCCCGCAGCGCTTGGATCTCGGCAGCGGTCTTGCTGCTGCACAGGACGAGTGGAATACCCCCCCTCTCCAGGGCCGTCAGCGACTGGCTGGCGGGGGCCCAACTGTAACTGTGATGGTCTAGCAGTGTGCCATCGAGGTCGGTCACCACGAGGATATCGGTGGGTTTCGCGCTCATGCCTGACGTCTAGTGTGCAAGTGACTGGTCAATGCTGTCCTGTCCGTTGTTTCCTGCTATCTTTGCCGTGCTATTGCACTGGCCCGGGGCGCAGGAATCACCTCTTCCATCAAAGCAAGAATGCAAAGCAAGAATGGTTCCGGCTTTGGCAGACAAAAACAAGGCTGTTATTGTCTTTTTTGGGCAATCAGTGCGTCAAAATAGTGCAGCAACTGCCACAATGCCTGAAATCGGTGCTTTTCAGACACAATTTTAGGGAGTGCAGTCACCTAACTTACCGGGTGTGTCGCTGACACGCCCCAACATGATATCCCGCGACAGCATTCGGAGAGCTTGTATGGTCATCGATCCCGCCACCCTCAACAACAAGGAAATGTATAAGTTCCTGATCGGCGGTGTCGCACCGCGCCCCATCGCGTGGGTGGGCACCCGCAGCCAGGACGGTACCAACAACCTGGCCCCGTTCTCGTTCTACAACGCCTTCAGTTCAACGCCCCCCATCGTGGGCTTTTCCACTATTCCACGCCTGGACGGACGCAAAAAGGATTCCCTGCAGAATGTGCTGGACACCGGCTGCTTCACCCTCAGTGCGGTCAGCCACCGGCTCGTGCAGCAGATGAGCAAGTCAGCCGCCCTGCTGGAGCCTGAAGAAGACGAATTTGCCTATGCCGGACTGGAACCCGCCAAAGCCGAGAAAGTGAATGCCCCCTATGTGAAAGACGCGCAACTGGTTTTTGAATGCACACTCAACCAGGTTATTTCCTTTGGCGATGTGGAAGGTGCCGGCAACCTGGTACTGGGCCAGATCATCAATATCCGCATCGACGATGACATCTACGATAACGGCTATGTGGATTTCGAAAAGCTCGACCCGGTCGGCCGGCTTGCCGGCAACTGGTACGCCACCATTCGCGACAAGTTTGAACTCACGCGGGGTTAATGGCCATGCGCGTCCTGCCTTTTCTGCTGACGATCCTCCTGCTGAGCCTGCCTGCTGTTGCCCAGGACGTCGACGATGCTGCCATTGTGTCCCGGGTGGAACGCGCCATCGCCAACGATGAAACGCTGACTGACGCCGACATTCATATCACCAGCGTTAACGGCTACGTGCTGCTCACCGGTCAGGCCCTGAACGCGGATCAGAAACAGCAGGCCTCCATCGCTGTCGCCTTCGCCACCGACGCCATGCGCCGCCTGATCAACGAACTGGCCGTAGTAGACACCATCGACACCAGTTTCCAGAGCAGCGATGCCGCCCTGACAGACACCATCAATACCGCCATCAGCGATCTCACCGAACAAACCACCGTCGTGGTCCATGACGGCACCGTCCATTTGCTGGGACGCGTCTCTCGGGAACAAGGCAATACCGTGGCACAGGCAGTCAGCAAAATCGCCGGCGTGAAAACCATCCGGCTCAGTTTTGAATTTACGGATTGATATTCACGTTGCTGTCCACACAAGCCACAGCCGCCATATAAAATCCCCGATCATTACCTGCATCTGATCACACCATAGAATCGGATAACGTCAATGCCGGATGACGGCCTTCGGCCTCTTCCGGCCTACAACACTTTTCAGCCCACCGCCCCTCATGCAGGCAAACGGCCTGGGGCCTTATTATGCCCGAGAGGCTAATGCCGACCTTCAACCATTCACGGCGACGGCCAGGCTGACGTAGTCAGCCCATCAAAGCGCAAATTTTGGTAGCGTCGCGAGCGCAGGCAGGCCGAGGCATTTTCTTTTTTGAGAACCGGGGTCAGTGCTATAACACGGCCCCGCGTTTCAACAAAGAAAATAACGAAGAGAGGACAAACGCAGCAGCTACAACGAAAGTTAATCTAGCGGAAAGAAAAAAGGGTCGCTAATGCGACCCTTTTTTTACATCTCGTTCAAATCAGTAATCCAGTGGTGTATCCCTGATCTGGAACTGGACCATCTTTCCAGTAGTGCCTTTACCACCTTCGGTGTGCCAGATGAGATGGTTACCATAGTTGGCCCAGAGTGAGCGTCCCTTCCAGCCCAGGTCCGGATCATCGACACGGCCGTCGAGACCGCGATGGTAGAAGCCCATCGGGTACGGCACACGCAGATAGGTCCACTCACCGCTTTCCGGATCCAGTGCGATCAGGGAGTCGGAGTTGGAGCCGGTGATGATCGGGGTGTCTTTACCTAGGCCGCTGACATTGTGCTGGTCAACCCAGCCAAAGTAATGGAAGTCAGCCGGCACATCGGAATTGCCCAGTTTCGGGCCCGGAGTCTGGTACAGGGTCCACCCTTCTTCACAGTGTGTGCCGTGCTCGGTATCCGGACCATTCAGGACGTCACACTTGTTGCGCTCAAACAGCGCCCAGTGGGAAGAGCCGGCCAGGGAAACCCAGGGGTTGCCCTTGCTGTCCAGGTCCATGCCGCGCGGGTCAAAGCCCGGATCAGGAATGGCATAGACTTCGGCGATACAGGTTTCCGGCGGGTTGTTGCCACGATCCAGACGCACGATGGAACCGAACGGGAACTCGGTACCGGTATCTTCTGAAGCACCCCAGACGATGTTGCTGTTGTTCGGATCAGGAATCACGGTGTACAGGTTCGCGCGCACTTCGGTATCCAGGTTCGGATCCGGGTTTTCAGTGCGCCACTCGTTCCACGGCTTGGTGATCACACCGTCACCGTTGGTATCGATGATCTGCGGACACCAGCCCTGTGAGGCTTCTTCGTCATGGGTCAGGTCCCAGGTGCGGGTGTTGACCCAGCCGAACATCGGACCCAGCAGCTCGTTGAAGTACAGGGTATTGTCCGGGTCGGTACCAAACTGCAGATGGTGGGTCGCGAAGCAGGTGTCGATCAGCTCGAACTCACCAGTGGTCGGATCAAACACGGACGCCTGGCGATTGCTGAAAGTCAGTGGGTAGTACTGCGCGAACTTGTTGTCGGAATCACGACCACAGAATTCAGGCTGGTCGTTGCGCACCTTTGACGTCATCCAGACGCGGCCGTCAGGGCCAATCATCGGGTTGTGCGGGTCAGCCGGATTGTAGTCCGGACCCCACAGGTGCTCCATACCCCAGAAGTTGGACGGGTTGCCAGGGGCCGGGAATCGGCCACGGACCACGCGCGGATCTTCCTTGGTCGGAATGGTATAGAAGTAGGAGTCGTTGGTGATCGGATCCACCACGGCCAGGGTACCGTGGCCGGAAGAAACGGCATAGGTCGGACCGTAGGCGTTCACGGTCGGGTCGTTCTTGTCAGTGGTGATCTGGTCGTGCATGAAGTCGTGATCGCCACCGATGTCACGCAGGGTGACAACCACACTGCGCTCTACGCCTTGCGGACGCGGCGGCATCGGCGGTGTGGCACCGGCTTCAATCTTGCGGGTCCAGTCAGCCATGGTCCGGGCCATACCGTTGATACCGAAGGCTGCGAAGTTGCCGTACATTGAACCACCGCGGACGCCGAGGCTGGTGCGGTACTGCCAGGCCTGCTCATGGGAATCAAAACCCAGGTGATCCATGTGGGCCACACTGCGGGTTACCTGGTTGCCCAGCTGGTGACAGAAGTGACAGTCACTCTTGAATTCGTGGAGGAATTTTTTCTGGCTTGGCATCTGCGGGGAGAAGCCGTTTTCCGGGGTGCCCGGGAACTGGTCATCACCAGGGACATCCAGCAGGGAGAGCCAGTAATCCGGCGGATACACACGGGCGGCTTCTTCGTCGGTCGTGGCGACATTCACGCTCAGTTCCATGTCGCGATCACCCGGACGGCCTTCGATGGCCTCGGAGTCCAGCAGACCATAGCCGCGAACCCACATGCTGTAAGTGGCTTCAGGCAGCTGCGGCATCACAAAACGACCTGCGTCATCAGTGACAACAATTTTGATAAAACCGGTATTCAGTTCACTGGTCTCAGCGATAACCCAAACCCCGGCTTCAGGGCCGTTTTCACTGGTCACGGTGCCAGTGATGTAGCCTTCCGGGTACTTGCGCTCAATAAAACCTGGCGCCTGGGCCAGCATGGCTGTGCTGATAAAGCACAGGCCGAGCGCAATGACCCTGAGTAAATTTTTCATAGATCCTCCTGAGGTGACCCCTGAATGGAAAGTAAAAAAAGACGTGAAACAGGAAAATTGTTCTTATTTTCCTGCCTTGAAGTGTTGCCGAGTATACATGATCTCTTTTTTGAACTTAAAGCCTTTCTCCCCGCACAGCGCCGAATTTCCTTGGTTTTTGCAGGGTTCCGTTTTCAGGGTATACGCACTACAATCTCTCGCCTTTCAGCCTGTTTCAGGAGTGCCTGTACGCGTAAATCCGGCCACCCGCCGGAATGCACTGTCACTGTCTGTATTTCATGACAGTTACCTCGTTAACTGCAGTTAACGGCCATTAACTTTCGCCAAGCAGTAGTCGAATAGCAGTAGTCGAATAGTCGTCAAGCTGCAGCCAGCACTGTACGCCATACAAGCAAACCCGTTTTACCGCCGTAGTAAGAGGTACCCATGTCCAACAACATTGCCGCCAACAGCCTGCAGATTACCCAGGTCCTTTACGATTTCATCGAGAAGGAAGCCATTCTGGGCACCGGGCTCACCACCGATCATTTCTTCAAGTCCCTGGCGGCCATCGTGGCGGAATTTGCCCCGCGCAACAAAGCCCTGCTGGAAAAACGGGATGCCTTGCAGGCCAAAATTGATGACTGGCACAAACAGCATGACATGGCCTACTACCTGTCGCATCGCGAGGAATACAAACAGTTCCTGACCGACATCGGTTACCTCGTGCCCGAAGGCAAGGACTTCAAGGTCAGTACCTGGAATATCGACTACGAAATTTCCATTGTTGCCGGTCCCCAGCTGGTGGTGCCTGTGATGAATGCCCGCTACGCCCTCAATGCCGCCAATGCGCGCTGGGGCAGCCTGTTTGACGCCCTCTACGGTACCGATGTCATTCCGTTCACGGGCGCTGAGCGAAAAGGCTATGACCCCAAGCGCGGCCAGCAGGTCATCGACTGGGCTGACGATTTCCTCGACCAGGCCATTCCCCTGGAGAAAGGGCGGCACAGCCAGGTGCGTAAATACGGCCTGATCAACCAGGACGGCCATATCGTGCTGCAGGTAGAGCTGGAAGACGGCTCATATACCCGCCTCACCAACCAGGACAAACTGGTGGGCTGGATCGGCTTCTCGGAAGCGCCGGAAGCCCTGCTCTTCGTCAACCATGGCCTGCACATCGAGATGCAGATCGACGACGAGCATTTCATCGGCAAGCAGCACCATGCCAAGGTCAAGGATATTGTCATGGAATCGGCCATGACCACTATCCAGGATTGCGAGGATTCCGTGGCGGCCGTTGATGGCACGGACAAGGTCACGGTCTACCGCAACTGGCTCGGCCTGATGCGCGGCACCCTGCAGGAAACCTTCACCAAAGGCGACAAGCAGGTGACCCGCATGCTCAACCAGGACCGTTTCTACAAGGGCACCAGCGGCGAAACCGTGTCGATGCAGGGCCGCAGCCTGCTGCTCGTGCGCAACGTCGGTCATCTCATGACTACGGATGCGGTGCTCGACAAGCAGGGCAATGAAATCCCGGAAGGCATCCTCGATGCCATGGTCACCACCCTGTGCAGCATTCATGACCTGCGCCGCAACGGTCCCTACCGCAACAGCCGCAACGGCAATATCTATATCGTGAAACCGAAGATGCACGGGCCGGAAGAAGCCGCCTTCACCAACGACCTGTTCAACGCGGTCGAGGATGCCCTGGGCCTGGCACGCAACACTATCAAGGTCGGTGTCATGGACGAGGAACGCCGGACCAGCGTCAACCTGAAAGAATGCATCCGCGCCGTACGCGAGCGCATTTTCTTCATCAACACCGGCTTTCTCGATCGCACCGGTGACGAAATCCACACCAGCATGCATGCCGGCCCCTTCCTGCCGAAAGGCGCGGTCAAGGGCGAACCCTGGATTGCCGCCTACGAGGATTCCAATGTCGACATCGGTGTTGCCTGCGGCTTCATCGGCAAGGCACAGATCGGCAAGGGCATGTGGGCCATTCCGGACCGCATGGCGGACATGATGATGCAGAAAGTGGCGCATCCCAACGTCGGTGCCAGCTGCGCCTGGGTGCCCTCGCCAACCGCGGCCACGCTGCATGCCATTCATTACCACCAGATCAACGTCACACGCACCCAGCGTCAGCTGGCCAACCGAACGCCGGCCAGTGTCGATGACATCCTGACCATTCCGCTGATGACCGAGAACAACCTGACACCGGAACAGATCCAGAAGGAAGTGGACAACAATGCCCAGGGCATCCTGGGGTATGTCGTGCGCTGGATCGACCAGGGTGTGGGCTGCTCCAAGGTGCCTGACATCAATAACGTCGGCCTGATGGAAGACCGCGCCACCTGCCGCATCTCCAGCCAGCATATCGCCAACTGGCTATGCCATGGTGTCTGCAGCGAGGAGATGGTCATGGAGAGCATGAAGCGTATGGCAAAAATCGTCGACGAGCAGAATGCCGGCGATCCGAATTACACGCCGATGGCCCCGGATTTCGACAGCATTGCCTTCCAGGCCGCCTGCGACCTGGTGTTCCGCGGCATGGAACAGCCCAATGGCTATACCGAGCCGGTGCTGCACGCCCGCCGCAAGGAACTGAAAGCGCTACGTGCTAGTTGATATGAACGCCTGGCGGCAGACACTGGGCTGCAGGCTCTATGGACCAGAATAAGGGCAACGCGATGACCCCACTGTTCCGACTGGCCGCCATGATGCTGGCCGGCTTTACCGCCTTCGGCGCAGCAGCGCAATTGCCTGCCCCAAACACTGCCGGTGTCTCTACCGGCCATACCCACCTGGTGGTGCCCGATGTCGCCAGGCACCGCGACTTCTGGATTCAGTTGGGGGCGCAGGAAAGAAGCAGTGGTCGGCTGCAACTGCTGATGTTTCCTGGTATGCATATCCTGCTGCGGGAGGGCGAACCCGGCACCCCGTCAACGGCCACCACCGCCAATCACATCGGCTTTACGGTGAATGACTACGCGCTATACAAGCAAAAACTGGCCGCTATAGGCGCGGTGATTTTCTTCGATGACGGCCAAGGCCAGGTGATTGCCGACCTGCCTGACGGCGTCCGCCTTGAACTGGCCACAGACACCACGCAAACCGACAGTATCGCCTTTCATCACACCCACCTGTTTACGGCAGATGCTGAAGGTCTGCGCCAGTGGTATGTGGAGGTGTTTGATGCCGCTCCCGGTTCCCGCCGCAATCTGCCTTCGGCGCTTATCCCCGGCGGACAGGTGGATTTCTTCCCGTCAGAAACCCCACTGTTGCCCTCAGCCGGTAATGCGATTGACCACATCGGCTTTGAAGTCGCCGACCTGGCAGCGTTTGCCGCACGGCTGGAAACCCTGGGTATCACCTTTGACCGTGGCCCCGAATGCATCGAGGCCATCGATCTGTGTATTGCCTTCATCACCGACCCGGCCGGCACGTACATTGAACTGACCGAAGGTCTTATCCGTATTCAGTAATGGCGTATTCTTTTTCTGCATAAAAACCCTTTAAAACCTTAACTATCTGTTACTTAGAGCACACTTTTAAAGTTAATTAAAATCCGCACCCTGATCTCCTGCGTAACCATCCCCGCTACTTAAAACAGGAGAAAACCATGTTACGTCATAGTTCAATACTGAAAGTTCTGCCTTTGGTTCCCATGCTGTCCCTGTCACTGCCGGCTTTGGCCCAATCCTTTTATGTGTCGGGATCCGTTGGCAAAAATTACCAGGACGACACCAGCAATAACGGCACGTTTACCTCCAACTTCACAACCGGTGCAGTGACCGGTGTCACTCCGCCGCTGGACATTGCGGCAGGCAGCCCCGTGTCATGGCATACCAATTACGATAACGGCGATGCATACAGCATTGCCTTTGGCATGAAACTCGAGAATTACCGTTTCGAACTGGAATACGCCATGTCTGACGCCGACGTGGACAACCACCAGAACGTCGATGCAGCCGGCATCGATCTTTCCGGTATCGATGCTGGTGTACTGATCAGTGGCAATGTCGGCGACCTGGGTGTGACAACAGCCAACCTGGTAGCCGATGGCCGGGGTGATTTTGAGACTGAGACGTTGATGCTCAATGCCTATTACGACTTTGTCACGGACTCGGCATTCACACCCTACGTCGGTGTCGGTATCGGCACCGCCAATACCGAAATCGAGTTCAGGCCTTCAGCCGTGGGTGTGCTGAGCGATGATGACGATGGCTTTGTTTACCAATTCATCCTGGGCATCAGTTATGACATCAATGATGCCTTATCCGCATATGGCAGCTATACCTTCCGTGATGCCGATGAAGCATCGCTGGATGCCAGGCTGCTGCCGGCAAACTTTGATATCAATAACGAGTCCAATGTGCTGAACGTGGGCCTGCGCTACAGTTTCTGATGTCGCTGACCCACCACGAAAATGGCCGGTATTAACCGGCCATTTTTTTGGAGATCTAAGTAGACATGACTCTCGTCTGTCGGCAGATTGGTACCGCTGACCTGTTTCACGTCGGCGACAAAACAGTAACCCTTGCCCTTGAAGGTCTTGATGAAACGGCTGGCTTCCTTGTTATCCCCGAGCGCCTTGCGAATGCCGGTGATGGCTTGATTGAGATTGTTTGCCTCAACATAGACATCCGGCCACACGGTTTCGATCAGGGTCTCCTTGGACAAGGTGTTGCCACGATTGCGCACCAGCACGGCCAGCGTATCCAGCGCCCGATGGCTGATCTGTACCGGCTGTCCTGCAGGATCCGCCAGGCTCTTGTCCTGAACATTCAGGCGGAACCTGCAAAGTGATATTCGATGCACTGGTCTGAGTCTGTCATGGTGCCTGTCTGGTTAATACGCTGTTGCATTGGTGCCCGGTAGCCCACATGTAGCGTGTCTGCACCTCGGCAAGTGAAGCCTGTGCGCTGGCTTTCCTGCTGATTTCATTACAGTTTCAGTGACGGGAACGGGCAGGTTCAGATCCAGACTTTCGGCCTGATGCCATCGGGCCAGTGTGCACCCTGCCCAAATACTGACAAAGGTTGCCTGAAACCCATTTGTGGCGCCGGTTTCAAATTATTTCAGTGTATTTCAGAGCCGGTTCAGTACAGACCTGCTTGTCTCGCTTATCTTGGCTTACGCCTAACTCAAACCCTCTTGAGACTATGCTGGTTACGGCAGAAGGCTTTATCGGAGCACTTTGTGATCAGTCACTTTGTACACTGATTGGGCAAGCTGGCGTAACTGGAATTTTGGTATGTTTTAGTTCTTGTTTGAAAGCTTCTTAAGATCCTGGACGGAATCCCTCTAAGTGCGGACTTTCAACGGCCAGTGCCAGGCATGATGCCTGGTGCTAGCCCCTTTTTTACCGCTTTCCTGCCCTGATCCTGGCTTTCACCTGGCACACTTTTAACACTTCCCCACTTTCCACCATTCCCACATTCAAGCCGGCCAGGGGAGCATTGCCCCTCTCCAGCCCTCAGCGCGTGTCAGTCTTCAGGCAGGGCGAACACATACAGATTGTTGCCGGAGCCGTTGTCGATATTCAGGCGCAGTGGCCCCATGGTGCCGGTGTTGATGCCCGGGGCTGACAGGTTGTTGCCCGTGATCACAGCCACATACTGCCGGCCGTCAACACTGTAAGTGATGTTGCTCGTGGAAATAGGGCCGCCCAGGATGGTTTCCCAGAGCACTTCGCCGGTGTCCATGTCCTGGGCCCGAAAACGACGATTGACGTCACCCCAGAACAGCAGGTCGCCGCCAGTGGTCAGGATGGAGGCCGTGGTGGGAATCAGGCCGGTGTGCCAGTAGTCGATCTCGCCGGTTTCCATGTTGATTCTGGCCATGCCGTTCAGCTCGTCCGTGGTGATACCCGGCGCAACAATGCCGATGCGGCTCTGTGGCTGGGCAGGACGTCCCTCGCTGGCTGGCACCGCCGATGTCATGTTCAGGCAGTTGCGCACGAACGGGACGTACATCATGTTGCGGTCGGGGTCGTAGGAGCTGGGCCAGTAGGACCGGGTATTAAAGTAGCAGATGATACGGTGGGCGCCAGGCTCGGTCAGCAGCAGGTCGCTGTTAATGGTGGTCAGGCCGGTATTCACATCGATATCGGCAATCAGGAAGTTCTCATGCTCTTCGGGGAACGGCAACGCCCACAGGAATTCGCCGGTGTGCTTGTCCAGCACCCAGAGGCCACCGCCCTCGCCCACATTCACCACGACATCGCGGGTCTGGCCGACCACAGCCGGGTTGATCCATTTCACGTGCTCAGGATCCGGATTGATCTTAGTGGTGAAGATGATCCGCTCCTCGTTCATGTCCTCGTCCCAGTCATCGCCGGGCAGGTGCTGGTAATACCAGGCCAGCTCACCCGTGTCCGGGTCCAGGGCCACGGTGGAGTTGCTGTACAACTCGGCGGGGGCGGTATAGGGCACAGCGGCAGAGTTGCCGTTGTGGCGGTCATAGCGGGTATAGGGGGATGGGTTGGCAATGCCCCAGTAGATCAGGCCGCTGTCCGGGTCATAGGAGCCCGGCAGGCCCCAGGCCGAGGCCCGGCGATCTGCCAGGGGCACACCGGCCCAGGTGTCATAGCCGGGCGGCTGGTCGGGCGACTGCGTGGTATAGAAGGTCCAGGCCAATTCGCCGGTATGGGCATCATGGGCAGTAATGACACAGTCATCCCGCTGGCGGCAGGTGCCTGCGGTGTAGACCTTGCCTTCCGCCACGAAAGTGCCGGAGGTGATATCGCGCCCGGAGGTTTCGCTGCGCCAGCGCTGCTCGCCGGTCACCGCATCCAGGGCAATAATCGAACCATCGGAGGCGCCGAAATAGATCATGTCCTCATAAATGGCCATGGTCTTCGAGCGTCCCCTGCCCCGGCCCTCGATTTCCGGCATGTGGCGCCAGATCAGGTCACCGGTGGTGGCATCCAGTGCCACTATGCCGGAATCCGGCGTGGTCAGGTACATGATGCCGTCATAGACGGTCGGAATGGTTTCGGTGATGCCCGCGGGCAGGCCCAGGGTCCAGGCCAGGGTCAGGTCATCCACATTGTCACGGTTGATCTGGTCGAGCGGACTGAAGCGCTGGGCATCATAGGTACGGCTGAACATGAGCCAGTCTTCGGGATCGGGATTGCGCAGCATCTCATCGGTGACCGGCCGGAAGTTCTCGATGGCGGACATCGATGCCAGCGGATTGAAGGAGGTGGCGTTGTCGCCGGAAGTGGGCATGAAATTGGTGGCCAGGAAGCGCACGTAATCGAGCAATGCCGGCATCTGCCCGTCATCGATGACCACGGGCGGCATACCCTTCTCAGGGCTGCCGGTACGCAGGAAAGCGACCAGGGCCTGGTCGTCCTCATCGGCAACGCGTTCGAGAATACTCGGGCCAAGCGTACCGCCGGAGCCATTGGAACCATGGCAGTGGGCACAAACCGAGTTGAAGATTTCCAGGCCTTCGGCCATTTCCTGCGCCGGCAGCGTTGGCGTGGTGAGCAGGCCCAGCATGAATGCCGGCACCAGCTTGCGTGCAGTGAACCCTGATATTGCCACGCGGTGTGTCCCCCTGAATCCCCGTCTCATTATTATTGTTTGCCATTATGGCCAGTGAATGTGTAAATACTGTTCATGTCGCCGTGGACAGCTTTACTCGAACTGCCAGTCATTGATCATGCGGTAGCGCGCCGTCCGGATGCGTTTGAACTTGCCGTCCTCAATATCGTAAATACCCCAGCTGATGATGCGCATCACCTGCCCTTTTTTCAGCGGCACACCCCAGAAACTGTCCTCCCAGTCCTTGATCACTTCGAAGGTGGTAGGAATCTCCACGGCGAGCTGGTCTTCGTCAGCGATAAACGCCGTGACATCCACCCGCTCACTGATATGTTCCTTGACCACCGCATAGAAATCACGAATGCCCTCGGCACCGCGGATTTCCGACGTACCCAGTTCCAGCACCACGTCCGGGTGATAGAACTTGATGAAGGACATGTCGTTGTTATTGAACAGCTCGAGATATTCGTTGTAAGCCTCGCGGCTGATACCCGGCTCGGCACTGTAGACGTTGAATGAGACGATCAGTACCAGCAGCATGCCGGTTAGGCGTGTCGTGATCTTCATGGTGTTTACCCTGGATGACGTATTGACCGAGCATACTTCAGCACCTGGATGGCGACAACAGGCGCCCTGGGGCGCATGGACTTTATGAAGGCGGCTGGCTATTCTTGACGGCCGCAAGGCCCGATCATAAAACCAATAACCAGACCCAAACATCAGGGGGATCCACCACATGTGTGACGAAAAAACGCTCAAGGACAACGAAGCCCATTTCCACAAAACGGGACTCACCCGTCGCAAGTTCAACAAACTGTCAGCCGGTGCCGGTCTCGTCATGGCCCTGCCACCGGTAGCCAATGCCCAGGCCATTACCCGCACCAATGTGGAAATCACGACACCCGACGGTGTCGCCGATGCCTACTTCGTGCATCCGGCCAGCGGCAGTCATGCCGCCGTGCTGGTATGGCCGGACATTCTCGGCCTGCGTCCCGCCTTTAACATGATGGGCGACCGCCTGGCCCAGTCCGGTTATTCCGTGTTGGTGGTCAATCCGTTCTATCGCAGCGCCAAAGCCCCGGTGGTCGAACCCGGTGCCAGCTTCGCCGATCCCGATGTCCGCAATACGGTGTTTGCCCTGGCCGGCCAGCTTAATGAACAAACTCACTTCCAGGATGCTGAAGCCTTCGTCACCTGGCTGGATGCCCAGGATGCGGTCGACACCAGCCGTGGTATTGGCACCACCGGTTACTGCATGGGCGGCCCCATGGTCATGCGCTCCGTAGCTGCCGTTCCCCATCGTTTCCGCGCCGGCGCCACCTTCCATGGCGGGGGGCTGGCCACGGATGCCGACAACAGCCCGCATCTGCTGATTCCGGAAACCAACGCCAGCATGCTCCATGCCATTGCCGCCAACGATGACGAATCCAATCCGGTCGCCAAGGACACCCTGCGCCAGGCCTATGCCGCCGCCGGTATCGATGCCGAGGTGGAAGTCTATGAAGGCACCCTGCATGGCTGGTGCCCGCCAGATTCCGATGTTTATGACGAGGCCCAGGCCGAGCATGCCTGGGATCGCCTGCTGGTGCTGTTTGACAAGGCCCTGGCCTGAACCCGGGGGTGTAACCACCCCTGTCTTTTCTCCTGCCATAAAAAAAGCCGGCCCTGTTTACAGGAACGGCTTTTTTATTTTATGCGCCAGGGTTTTCGCTGATCGCGCCTACCGGTCGACCTGTTCACCCTGGTACACCACCATGCGTATCTGCCGGGTGTGGGTAATGTCATCCAGCGGATTGGCTTCCAGCACGATGAAATCGGCATCCTGGCCTGCAGCCAGCACACCGGTGTCGTCCAGGCCGAGGAAGTCAGCACTGGTGGCCGTGGCGGCGACAATGGCCTGCATTGGCGTCATGCCGGCTATCACCATATCCTCGATTTCCACGTGGGGCGCGTAAGGCACATTGCCGTCGGTGCCCATGGCAATGGTCATGCCGGCGCGGTTCAGTTTGTATAGGTTGCGTGCCTGGATGGCCCAGGCCTCTGCCGCCGCTTCGTTTTCTTTCTGAGCCTGCAACCGCGCCAGCTCATCGGCCGGTACCAGGCCTTCCAGCCAGTCATAATCGGTGGGTACGCCGCGGTATGGCATGTTGGGAACCACGACTACCTGTGGTCTGGCCTGCACCATGGCGACAAACTCGGCGTCCACGTCGGTATCCCTGACGCCGTGGGCAAAGGCATCAATGCCGGCTTCGAGCAGTCCCTTGGCATCCACAAGATTGAAGATATGGGCTGTCACACGCACATCATTGGCGTGGGCTTCATCAATCACGGCGCCATATAACGCCGGGGTCATTTTTTCATACTGGCCGTTGCGGTCATCGACCCAGATCTTGATGATGTCGACATCACGGGCGGCCTCGGCCTGCACGGCGGCGCGGGCCTCTTCCGGAGTGTCCACCCAGTGCGGCACTTCCGTGCGATCGGGCTCAGGACGCGTGATACCGCGACCAGCACTGAAGTAACGCGCTGCCCCGTCGATACTTTCCTGGCGTACGGCCAGGATGTCATCCTCGCCATCCATGCCCAGGCTCATGGCGGCACCGACGCCAAACCTGACACGATTGCGCAAGTCCTGGATCAAGTCATTCCGGTTGGTGCTGAGATGGACATGAGTATCCAGCATCATCGGCATGATGGTGGTACCCCCCACATCGACCACCTGGATACCGGCAGGTACCTGCACAGCAGATGTGGCTCCCATCATGGTAATTTTGCCGTCTGCCACCACCAGTGTGCCATTTTCAATCGGTGCGGAACCATCCCCAGGTATGAGGCGGGCACCGGTATAGGCCACGGTCGACATATCCGTGACAACTGGCGCCGTGGCTTGTTCCTCCTCGGACGAACAGGCTGCAAGCATGAGTATGATGGTTGTGGATAACAAGGCACGAACGGCCCTGGTCAGTTGGATGTTCATCTCCCCTCCGGATGGTGTTTTCCTGCATGAAGGGAACTAAAGTAACGAATACGGTCTGCGCATTCAACGCAGACTGGTCTTTTATCAGAATCCCGGCCTGAGTTTTACGCCAGACGCGTTCGGGCCTGAAGCCCCTACGACACCGGCGAGATCATATCGGACCACCGTTTACTACCCAGGCAGCACATTGTGCCCCCAACTCTTTTTCTGCCAGGTCCAGGCATTCCTGGTAATTGGCTTCCGTCAGCCCATACTTGCAGCGGTTGTTCGTGGCCTTGTGGATGAAGGTCTTGCCGCCGTCTTTGAACTTCACACCACCCATGGGCGCCACCTTTTCCGCATTAGCGCATCCAGTCAAAGGTGCAGGACTCGACGATTTGTAGCCAGCGCGCTTCATCAATGGGAATATACAGAAACCCGGCAAGCTCGCGCAGTTCCCCGGGCAGGTCGCGTTTCAGGTTGTTGTAATGAAACAGGTGCATGTTGGACAGGTCGCGATACTGACACCAGGTGCGGATGTTTTCCCAGAATGACCACATGGGATAGCCGTCCTTGCGCAGCATCTTGCACCAGAATGCCTTGATGTCGGCAGATGGCCGTTCAATGGGCGGTCCAACCCGGTCCGGCATCATCATAAGCAGGCGTCAGTGGTCATTGCACTAGCGGGTAAAGATCGGCTGTAATGAGGCTGTTGTGTGTGTCCAGTGTGAGTCTTCGTCTTGTGTGCTTTAACACCGCCACTCTTCACAAGACGTGACATGGCAACATTTGTTGGCAAGCGCAACGCCGGTCGGGCGACCGAGCAGTGACAGCGATAAAAGCCGGATCGGGTTAACTTGACCGGTTCAGGCAACAACAAAAACAAAAACACAAAAACGGGGGGCTGATGCAAAAACGATTTGTACTGGCAATCGACCAGGGCACCACCAGTTCGCGGGCGATCATCTTCGATCAGGCCGGCAATATCCATAAAATCGCCCAGCGTGAATTTCGGCAATATTTCCCCCACGATGGCTGGGTTGAACACGACCCCCAGGAAATCTGGCAAAGCCAGGCCGCCGTCATCACCGAGGCGCTGGCGGCTTGTGGTTCCGATGGCCGTAACATTGCCGCCATAGGCATCACCAACCAGCGCGAGACCACTGTCGTCTGGGACCGGGAAACCGGCAACCCCGTGTACAAGGCCATTGTATGGCAGGACCGGCGCACCGCAGGGTACTGCGATCAACTCAAGGCCGAAAACTGGACCGACACTGTCCGCGACAAAACCGGGCTGGTCATTGACAGTTATTTTTCCGGCACCAAGGTGCGCTGGATACTGGACAATGTCCCCGAGGCGAGAGCCCGGGCCGAACAGGGCAAACTGGCTTTCGGCACCGTCGATTCCTGGCTGGTCTGGAACCTGACTGGCGGCCAGGTCCATATCACCGATGCCAGCAATGCCTCGCGCACCATGCTCTACAACATTCATGACAAGTGCTGGGATGAGGAATTGCTGCAATTGATGGACATACCCGTCTCGATGATGCCAACAGTCAAATCCTCCAGCGAAGTCTATGCCGATGCGAAGCTGTTCGGCCTGGCCAGGGGCGTCCCCATTGCCGGGATTGCCGGCGACCAGCAAGCCGCCTTATTCGGCCAGATGTGCCTGCAACCCGGCATGCTGAAAAACACCTACGGCACAGGCTCGTTCATCATGTTCAACACGGGTGATCAGCCGGTGGCTTCCGCCAACAACCTGCTCACCACCGTGGCCTGGGACATCAACGGCAATTTCAGCTATGCCCTTGAGGGCTCCATATTCATCGCCGGCGCGGTCGTCCAGTGGTTACGGGACGGCCTTGGTCTGATCAAGTCGTCCGCGGATGTTGAAGCCCTCGCGCTCAGTGTGCCTGATAACGGCGGCGCCTACCTGGTGCCCGCGTTTTCCGGCCTCGGTGCGCCACACTGGGACCAGCACGCACGTGGCGCCCTGTTCGGCCTGACGCGCGGCACTACGGCTGGACACATCGCCCGTGCCGCCCTGGAAGGGATTGCCTTCCAGGTCTGTGACGTACTGACGGCCATGGCGGCAGATTCCGGCATCAGCATTGCCGAACTGCGGGTAGATGGCGGTGCCGCGGCAAATGACACACTGATGCAGTTCCAGGCAGATATCCTGCAGATTCCGATTGTGCGCCCGAAAATACTGGAAACCACCGCACTGGGCGCCGCCTACCTGGCCGGACTGGCAACCGGATACTGGCAAAGCACCGACGAAATCGGCAGGCAATGGCAGGAAGACCAGCGTTTTGAGCCGCAAATACCGGCTCAGGATGCTGCCGAGCGTCTGCGCCGATGGCAACTTGCCGTCGAGAAATCCAAGGCCTGGGCTGATTGATATGAAACGCTGCCATCACCCTGCTGGCACGACCCTGGCCGGATGCTGATGGCTGGATAAAGAAGAAGAAAAAAGCTGCTGCCTGATCAGATTAAGCTCAGTGCTAGCGGCCCGGATGGATTTCCGATAGCAGACCGACAATGAGTCACCTGCCTGTCGACCTCTGTGTCCGGTGGGCACCACCCTCGCGTAAGGAGAATTTATGCAAGTGTTTGCTGGCGAAGTACTAGGGACCTTTCTGCTCATTGTCCTGGGCGCGGGCGTGGTCGCGAACGTTCTGCTCAACAAGACCCACGGCCAGAACAGCGGCTATATCGTCATCACATGGGGCTGGGGTATCGGGGTATTTGTGGCGGTTTTTGTCACCGGCAACATCAGTGGCGCCCACATCAATCCCGCCATCACCGTGGGGCTGGCGATGGCCGGCAAATTTTCCTGGGCGCTGGTGCCCCTGTACATCGTGGCGCAACTGCTTGGCGCATTCCTGGGCGCCGTCTGTGTCTGGCTGCATTATCGCGACCATTTCGACGCCACCGAAGATATGGCCATCAAGCTGGGCGTGTTCAGCACAGCACCGGCCATTCGGAATATGGGGAGCAATGTTTTTTCGGAAGTGTTCGGCACCTTCATCCTGGTACTGGCGGTTCTGCATCTGGCCGAGCCGGAAGTCGGATTGGGTTCGATCAGCGCTCTTCCCGTTGCCCTGCTGGTGTTTGGCATTGGCATGTCGCTTGGGGGTACCACGGGGTATGCCATCAATCCGGCTCGTGACCTAGGGCCGCGCATTGCGCACATGCTGTTGCCGATCAAGGGCAAAGGCCGCAGTGACTGGTCCTATGCCTGGGTACCTGTTGTCGCCCCCCTGGCCGGCGCCATCATTGCCGCCATGGTTTATCGCTGGCTGCCTTTCTGAGTATGCCTGGCCACAAAAGTCGACTGCAGCATCCTGTACCGACCAGGCACAAGGCTTGATGCCTGCTTCCTGTTCTCTCACCCGGCACCAGCCATGATGACCCCGTCAGGCCACTTCACAATGCCGTGGTGTTACGGTAAAAAGGTGAAGCCCTATCCAGTTGATAGCCGGAACCAGGGGCAAAAATACCATAACAAGAAACCACCACATCGGAACTAACGACCACCACCAGGGGGATCAACATGCTCATACAGCCTGGCTTTTGCCTGTCCTTAATTGGTCTTTTCTTTGCTCTTTTGTATGCCCCCGTCGGCATGGCCCACCACAGTTTTGCTGCCGAGTTCAGCTACGAAGACAGCGGCACCATTGAAGGCGAAGTCATCGAAGTACTGTTTGTAAATCCCCATGCCCGCTTTTTCGTGGCGGTGACCAATGCTGGCGGTGAAGAAGAAATCTGGGACACCCAGACCTCCAGCAGTGTCGGCCTGACCCGCTTTGGCTGGGTCAAGGAAACGCTGCATGTCGGCGACAAAGTCGTTATGGAAGGCAACCTCGGACGCAACAACACCCGAAAGCTCTGGATCCGCAAGGTGACCATGGCCGATGGCCGGGTTATTACCCCAACCCCGGGAGGTGCTGCCAGTGAAAACGATTAAAGCCTGCCTCTCCTGCGTACTCCTGCTCGCGGCCCTCTTCCTGGGGCATGCAGCCTCGGCCCAGATCAGCGACCAGTGGCTGCTGACCATTAACCACAGCGGCGAACGCCTGGGCATCCTGACCGTAGAGGGCAGCGGCAACGCGCAGCAGGCCTATGTGGATGGTGGGCCCATTGCCATGACTGTCCATGGCAACGCCATCACCATGACCATGGATTACCGTGATGGCGGCGGACGCCTGCTCAGCCGCGAGATCACCGGCACTATCGATGGCAACCGCATGTCCGGCACCCTCACCGCGCCCCATGACGGCTCCACCGGCACCTGGCGTGCCGAACCCTGGGCTGGTGCCACGGACAATGCGCCACCCGCACCGGTTGACCTGACCGGCATCTGGTCCCGTATTTCTGCCGGCACGGAGAAAGTCCACCTCGATTACACCGCCGCGGCCCAGGCCCGGGTGGATGCCTATCATTATTTAGATGACCCCGCCCTGCGCTGTATTTCCCCGGGACTTGTGCGCCTTTCCGGTTGGCCCTACCCGCTGGAGATCATGCAGAACGACAAACAGGTGGTCATACTCTATGAGAGCTTTCATGAAGTGCGCCGTATCTTCACAGATGGCCGCGATTTCCCTAATGATCTGCCGGCAACAGGCATGGGCTACTCCATTGGTCACTGGGAAGGTGACACACTCGTGGTGGAAACGCGCCAGTTACGTCCCAACTTCGTCGACCTTGCCGGGCAACCGCTGTCAGGCGATGCCGTCGTGACCGAATACATCTCGCTCAGCGAAGACGGCAATGTGCTGCGCAGCCTGCTCAGCCTGGAGGATCCCGCGTTCTACCAACGCCCCATTACCCGTTTTCGCCAGTGGCGGCGCACCCCCGAAACCGCGATCCTGGAATATGACTGTGATCCCTATCCCTTCTTCCGGGGCCTGGAGATCGAGGGCACCCTGCAGGATTACTGGCAGCGCATGCGCCAGGCTGCCCGCAATCGCTGACCTGCATATCAACAGCGCCTGAACTGCCGGAGCGGTGAAATGGACTTTCCGGCTGGCAGTTCTTATGCTGAACACTGAAAACCAACACCCTCGTATTACCAGGAACCTGTTGTTATGAAAAAGTTACTGCCTCTGGCAGCCCTGTCCGCTGCCGCCATTCTGCTGCCTTGCCTGGCTGCCGCCCAGGACGGCAATGTCATCTATGTCACCAATGAAGACTCCAATACCGTCTCCGTGATTTCAGGCACCAGCAATGACGTGATTGCCACCATCCCGGTGGGCAAACGCCCGCGCGGCATCAAGGTCAGTCCCGACGGCAGTGTGTTCTATGTCGCCCTGAGCGGCTCACCCAAATGCCCGCCCACCATGGATGACGATGTCTGCGAGCAGATGGAAGCCGACAAGGCCGCCGACGGGATTGCCGAAGTGAATGCCGTGACGCATGAAGTCGTTCGCATCCTGCCCAGCGGCTCTGATCCGGAACAGTTCGACGTTGATTGGAACACCCGGCGCCTGTATGTCTCCAACGAAGACATTCACATCGCCAGCGTGCTTGACCTGGATGAGGGGGAAATCCTGATGCAGGTCCCAACCGGTCTTGAGCCGGAAGGTGTCCGCCTGTCGCCGGACGGCAGCCTGGTCTATGTCACCGGCGAAGTGGACAGCGACATTACCGTCATCGAGACCGCTGCCGGCAATGAGCTGGCCCGCATCGGTGTCGGCCTGCGCCCGCGCGATTCCATCTTCACGGCCGATGGCAGCCGGGCCTTTGTCTCTGCCGAGTTCGGCACGAATATCGCGGTGATTGATGTCGACAGCCATAGCCTGATCAGCGAAATTCCCCTGCCGGAAGGATCCCTGCCCATGGGCCTGGTCCTGTCACCGGATGAGTCCACCCTGTATGTGGCCAACGGCCGCGGCCGGACCGTGGTCGCCATCGACCTGGCATCGGAAACGGTTACCCATTCGGTGGAAGTCGGCCCACGCCCGTGGGGACTGGCCATGAGCCTGGACGGCAGTACGCTCTACTCGGCCAATGGCCCGTCGGATGATGTGTCCGTGATTGATGTCGAGACGTTTACTGTAATCAGCAAGATCCCGGTGGGTGAAACCCCCTGGGGTATTGTTGTCGGACCGGCACCACGCTGATCAGGAAAAGCGGGCAGCCATCCGGACGACCGCTTCGGATTTGCCGTCGATGCGGTACATATCCGCTACTTCACACAACTGGGCAAAACCGGCACTGTGATAGAGCGTCAGTGCCGGCTGGTTGGCACCGAGCACTTCCAGATCGATCCATTCTAGCTGATCATCTTCCCGCACCCACTGGCAGATGAATTCCAGCAACTGCCGGGCATAGCCCCGTCCCCGGTAATCCTCACCCACCCCCATGCCCAGCAGGGCCCGGTGTGTTATGCCGCTGTCGGCATGGGCCCGCAAGTCCACATGCCCCATGATGGCGTTGTTGTCATCGCAGATAATCCAGGCGCGACGCCATCCGGGCTGACCAAAATTCCTCGTCAGCCCGCCAATGAAGATCGACTCCTTTTCCGAGGGGAACGCCACCACGTCGCGCGGCACCGGCTGGAACAGCGTGAAGCCATGCTTGCCGTTGATCTCCAGCTGGGCATTCAAATAGGCGAAGAAGGCAGGATAATCGTCCGGCGCCAGCGGGCGGATGTGTGCACTCATACCAGGATTCCAGGTGAGTAGTCAGGCGTATTCAGCAGACAGGTTCTGTCGCGTCTTTTCCAGCAGGTTTCGGGTCAGGCGGATACCCTCCAAGTCCGGTATCTCGCGACCTTCGTACTCGATGCCGATGTACCCCCGGTAGCCGGCGTCCAGAACGATGCGCAGCATACGATCGAAGTCGGTAAATGTCTCATTGCCGTTGTCATCAAAGTCATAGGTTTTGGCGCTGACGCCCCTCGCAAACGGCATCAGTTCCGCTACACCTTGGTAATGATCGTAGCGTTCCTCCGGCGTGATGCGGAAGTTCCCGAAATCCGGCAGCGTGCCGCAATTGTCGGCATCGACCTGCGTCATGACCCCGGCCAGCCATTGCCCGTTGCTGGAAAGGCCGCCATGATTTTCCACAATGACGCTGATACCGTAATCACGGGCAAATTCACAGAGGCGACTCAAGCCGTCGGCGGCAAGCTTTTGCTGTTCTTCCCACCTGCCGTCGGACTGGGCATTCACGCGAATGGCATGACATCCAAGCCAGGCGGCGGCGGCCACCCATTTATAGTGATTGGTGATGGCTATGGTGCGTGCCTTGCTGTCCGGATCCCCCAGCGCACCTTCCCGGTCACACATGATGAGGACACTGTGAACACCGTTGTCCTCACAGCGCTGTTTGAGTTGAGCGAGATAGGCCTTGTCCTCCGCCTTGTCCATCCAGAACTGGTTGACGTACTCCACGGCGCTGATGCCGAATTCTTGCCGGGCAAAGGCTGGAAAATCCAGGTTGGTTAATTCGCCGGAGAACAGGCGCCGGAACAAGGACCACTCAGCCAGGGAAATCCCGAACAGCGGCGCGGGTTGTGAAAACAAAGCCGGCGTCACCAGGGTGGCGGCGGTCAGCGCTGTAGTGGCCTGTAGAAAGCGGCGGCGGTTACTCATGTCGGCATCCCTTTTGTTTTTGTTTTTGTTTTTGTTTTTGCTTTTGCTTTTGCTTTTGTTTTTGTTTTTGTTTTTATCAAGGCTGCCTGCACCATTATCCACAGCTGGCACAGACTTGCTGTTGCCATGTAATAGTGACATATTCAAAGCCTGCAAGCCTAACAACAATACGATCAAACAAAAAAATAACAAGCCGCTGTCCACAGCCGGCACCGAGGGGAAACCATGCGCTTTGAGATCCGGTCGAAGTTGTCGATCATGATGTTCCTGCAGTTTTTCATCTGGGGCTCTTGGAACGTCACCATGGGCACTTACCTGCTCAACATCGGTTTTGATGCCATCTCTGTGGGCGCTTCCTACAGCACCATGAACTGGGGCGCCATTTTTGCTCCCGTCATCGTCGGCATGCTCGCCGACCGCTTTTTCCCGGCTCAGCACGTCATGGCTATTCTGCACCTGGCCGGAGCCGCCCTGTTATGGTGGATATCGTCCCTGACGGATCCCACGGTGTTTTTCTGGACCCTGCTCGCCTATGCTCTGTGTTATATGCCGACCCTGGCATTGGCAAACGCCGTTGCCTTTAACCAGATGGATGATCCGGGCAAGGAATTTCCGGGCATACGGGTCATGGGCACGCTGGGCTGGATTGCTGTCGGGCTCATCATTGGCGGCCTGGTCCCGACCATGACCGGGGCATCTATCGAGGCAACCAATATCCCGTTACGTATCGGCGCCGTCAGTTCACTGGTAATGGGGCTGTATTGTTTTGCCCTGCCGCACACGCCGCCGGGCGGTGCCAACCGGAAACCCTCCATCGGCGAGATGCTCGGCCTGGAAACCCTGGCCCTGATGAAAGACCGCTCCTTTGCGGTTTTCATTATCGGCTCGTTGCTGATCTCCATTCCCCTGACCTTTTATTACAACTTCGCCAATGCTTTTCTCAACGAGACCGGCATGGAAAACGCTGCCGGCAAAATGACCCTGGGGCAGATGTCTGAGGTGATCTTTCTGGTCCTGATCCCCGTGTGCCTGGTCCGGCTCGGCGTAAAGAAAATGCTGCTGGTCGGGATGGCTGCCTGGGTACTGCGTTATGTCATGTTTGCCTTTGGCAACAACGACACGCTGGTTTCCCTGCTCTATCTTGGGATCATCCTGCATGGCGTGTGCTTCGACTTTTTCTTTGTCACCGGACAGATCTACGTAGACCGCTTTGCCCCGCCACATATTCGTTCCAGTGCCCAGGGCTTCATCCATGTGGCCACATACGGTATCGGCATGGTCATCGGCTCCTGGGCATCCGGTACAATTGTCGACCGTTACGTGACGCCCGATAACCTGCATGACTGGCAGAGCATCTGGCTGCTGCCGGCTGGCATGGCCTTCCTCGTCATGCTGGGCTTTCTGTTTTTCTTCCGCGAACCGCTGGCTTCACATTCATTCAATCCCTTTCCAGACACAGGAGACAGTTATGACACGCCACGCTAAAACCCTGCTTTCCGCCCTGCTGGCACTCACCTTCCTTGCCATTCCGTTTGCCCAGGCCCAGGACAAGGCTTTGCTGCAACGCATGGCCGATCGCGAGGAAATTGAACACCTGATGTGGCGCTATACCCGGGCCCTGGATACGTTCAATCCGGATGCCTATGTGGCGTTATTCACTGAAGATGGCGCCTTTGGCCAGGTGAAAGGCCGCGAGGCGCTATACAAGATGATTGCCGATCTCAGGGACAGTCGGGCCAAGCGTGCCGCAGAAGGCAATCCACCCGCGCCCATGTTTCATGCCACAGAGAATTACTGGACGGAATTTGTCAGTACAGACCATGCCCGTCACCATGCCTACTGGGTCACCTATTACGGGGCCAATGGACCGGATTCGCCCGCGCAGATGATTGCCGTCGGCCGCAGCGTCGACGATCTTGTCCGTGTCGATGGCCAATGGTTGATTCAGTCACGTGATGTTGCACCCCAGGACTAGTCCCCCGAGTCCTGGAAGTAAATATCGGGGCGGTGGTCTTGACGGCCACTTGCCCTTGCCTTGCAGCCAGTCGGTTTGTCAGTTCAACCTACATTGCAAATCAATATCTTTGCGTCTTCTTAATAATGGCCTTTCGCCGTTACCAGCATGTCATGATAGCTTAGGATACTAACGCCCTGGGGTGATCCCTCAAGGGAAACCTATTTTAAGTCGGTTCTTAATTCCCTGCCCAACTGGGTTCGGAAAGTGGGCCAGAACGGATACATCACCTACTCCAATATCGCGATAGAAAATTGTCTGGGTTAGGTGCCGAGACAGGTCACCGGCAAGTTCATTCTTTCATTGGTACCTCAGGGTGATGCGGATTCTGCCCTGGCCTTGCTGAACTAGCCGTGGGGCAATTCCGGTTCACCTGAATACATCCGCCATAGCTTCTTTTCCCAGCAGGGCGACGAAATCTTTCTGGCAACGACAGGCAATCCCTATGACGACAACGTCAGCAAAACCAAGGCTTTCGTTTCATCAGCCGGCCCATGCAAAATGAACGCGATGAAACGAATGGGAATTTCGTGATCAGCAACATCAACGAAGCCGCTGCCCTGATGGACCAGGATCGTAACATCGTCTACATCAACGATGGTTTTACCCGTATTTTCGGTTACACCCGCGAAGAAGTTGTTGAGAGCTCTATCGCACTGCTAGGGTCGGAAAAAAGCATGTCGGCATCCGTGTAGGCCGAGGATATGGCAGGCGCACTCGCCAGGCGACACAGCGTCTGGCAGGGTGAAGTCCAGCGTAAAGGCAAGAACGGCCAGTTCATTCCCTGCCTGCTCAGTGCAACGGCCATTTGTGACGAAAACAACAACATCATCAATTTCGTTGGTACGTAGCGGGATCTGCGTTCCATCAAGCACACCGACCAGACCCAGAAAAACGCCCTCAAAGCCACCATCAATGCCATCTGCAAAGCGATTGACGAGCGCAATGTCCTGAAAGCGCAGCATCAGGAACAGGTCACCGATCTTGCCGTGGCCATTGCTTTTGAAATGGGCAAGGATCTGAACTTCATCGAAGGCCTGACCCTCGCCTCCCATCTGCACGATCTGGGCGAGAGATACATTCCGCCGGAAATTGCCAACAAACCCGATGCGCTGAGTGCAGCGGATTACGAACTGGAAAAACATCAATCCCATTAAAGCCTTGGAAATTCTCAAGGTCATCAAGTTTCCCTGGCCCTTAGCCAACATCGTGCTGCAGCACCAAGAGCGTATGAACGGTACCGGTTACCCCAAGGGTCTCTACGGTGATGAAATCATGCTGGAAGCCGGTATTCTGGTGGTTGCCGACATGGTCTGCACCATGCTTACCGACCGTCCCGATCGCCCCGCGTGCAGTATCGAGCAATGCATCGACGAGCTCGAAATCAACAAGGGTTCCCTGTATGAAAAGCGGGTTGTGGATGTCTGCATGAGACTGTTGCTTGAGAAGAGTTACCAGCTCAAAACCAGAGGCCATGCGGCATCCTGCCAGCACAAACCTCTGAGCATTTGACTTGTCGCATTGGAGCGCAAGGGCATTCCCTGTCGAAGACCATATCCAGAAACATAAAAAAGCCTTGCCGATTTCACCTCGCAGATCAGCGGCTCTAGTTTCATCAGACATGATCGACACTCAACCCACTGGACGTGCCAAAGTGGATCGGCCGAGTAACAACTTCACCCGCTCAACTGTTTTATGGAATAATCCAATTCCATATATTTTTCGTATTTGTTCACGAGATTGAACAAAAAGTGATCATAGAAGGCCTGCAGGGGCAAAAAGAGGCAAACCATGAGCCGGTGGGAAGGATTTGAAGAACTCGTCAAAGTGGTTGAGGTAGGCAGCTTTTCCGGCGCCGCCCGCGCGCTGGGCGTATCGAAGGGGCATATCAGCCAGCGCATCAGCCAGCTGGAGGACCGCCTGGGTACCAGGCTGCTGCACCGCACTACCCGTAAACTGTCTCTCACTGAACTGGGCAACCTCTATTACCAGCGCTGCAGGCAAGTGATTGAAGACCTCGATGAAATCGAGCAGACCGTATCGGAATTCCAGCAAAAGGCCAGCGGGCTGCTGAAGATAAGCTCCCCCAACCTGCTCGGTGAAATGCATATCGTGCCAGCCATCACTGACTTCCTGCATGAACACAACAAACTGGAAGTGGAACTGAATTTTTACAGCCGCAAGGTCGACCTGATTGAAGATGCCTACGATGTTGTCATCCAGGTGGGGCCACGCACGGACGTAAATGTCGTCAACCGCACACTCGCGACAACAAGCTTTGCCCTGGTGGGCAGTCCGCAATACCTGAAGTCCCATGGTGCACCAACCGAACCCCAGGACCTGAAATACCTGCATTGCCTGCAATTCACGGAATACGGCACCAGCAAACCCTGGAAGTTTGTGCGTGGTGAGGAAGAAGTCTCTATTCGTGGCAAGAGTTACTGGCACAGCAATAGTGGTCACTGCCTGCTGGCCGCCGCCCGTGACGGGCTCGGACTGGCCTATTTACCAGATTACTATCTCGCCAACGATCTGCAATCCGGCAAGCTGGTGCGATTGCTGGAAGACTGGTCTGGTATCGACCGTGATATCGTCGCCATATACCAGCAGCGTCGGCATCTGTCGGCCAAAGTAAAACTGCTCGTGGACTACCTGGAAAACCGTTTCCAGGCCAATCGTCCGTGGTAACGTCAACAACCTGATCAATTGCTCGTACAAGGCAGTACCCTTTCATACCCAAACACGCAGCCAACATGATCCTTCGCTTTCTGAACAAGGAGTATGCCAGCGGCAGTCTCCTGTTCATCATGGCAACCGCGGCGATGGTCGCCGTGAACTCCCGGCTGAGACCACTCTACAACGCGCTGCTTGGCACCTACGTAGAAGTGCAGATCGGCGACTTCGCCACCGGCAAGCCGCTCTTGCCCTGGGTGAACGATGGCCTGATGGCCATTTTCTTTTCCATGTCGGCCTGGAAATCAAACGCGAAATCATCGCCGGGAAACTGCGTGAACTGTCTACTGCGGCCCTGACGTTGTGTGGCGCAATCGGCGGCATCGTGGTGCCAGCCGCCCTGTATTTCGCCATCAACTTTGACGATCCCTCTGCCCTGCAGGGCTGGGCCATTCCGACGGCAACACATATCGCCTTTACGCTCTGTGTACTGGCCTTGCTGGGTGACCGGGTGCCGTCCGGGCTGAAAGTCTTTCTGCTGTCCCTGGCCGTGATCGATGACTTGTGCGCCATCCTGGTTATTGCCTTTATCTATACCTCATCACTGGGCATCACTTCCCTGATTGTGGCAACCATCATGATCTGCCTGCTCTATCTGCTGAATCCACTGCATATCACTTACCTGGTGCCATACCTGTTTGTCGGCGTCATCCTGTGGGCGTCGGTGCTGAAATCAGGTATTCATGCCACGCTCGCCGGGGTCGTGCTGGCGCTGTTCATTCCTTATGAAAACCGTCCGGATTCAGACGTCAATCTGGTCAAGGAAATCGAGCATGACCTGCATGGCTCTGTCTAGCTGGTCCTCCTGTCGTTCTTTGCCTTCGTGAACTCGGGCATCTACCTGGGTGACCTGTTCATTACGAGCCTCTTCCGCCCGATTCCACTTGGCATCATGGCCGGCCTGCTGATCGGCAAGCAGGTGGGTATCTTTGCGTTTTCCTGGCTTGCAGTAAAAGTGGGCCTGGCGAAAAAACCGGACGATATCAATTGGAAGCCGTTGTATGGCGTGGCGCTGTTGTGTGGCATTGGTTTTACCATGAGCCTGTTCATCAGCTCGTTGGCCTTCCAGAGCGGCGACACCACCAGAGTGGATGAGCGCCTGGGGATTATGGTCGGCTCGCTGCTGTCCGGGATTGCCGGCTACCTGCTGCGGCGCTCAACGACGGGCAAAGACAACTAAAGCAGGCCACTGATCAGTCGAGCCCGAGTACCTGGCGATTAGTGTGCTCATCCACACCGCTGGCCGCGAAATCATCAAAGGCCCGCTCTGTCAGCCGGATCATGTGATCACGGATGAATGGCGCGCCTTCCCGGGCGCCATCTTCCGGGTGCTTGAGGCAACATTCCCACTCCAATACTGCCCAACCGTCATACCCGAACTGGGCAAATTTGCTGAACACCTGGCGAAAATCGATTTGCCCGTCCCCCAGTGAACGGAAGCGCCCGGGACGCTCCACCCAACCCTGGTAGCCGCCATAGACGCCTGACTTGCCGTTGGGACGAAACTCGGCATCCTTCACATGAAAGGCTTTGATCCGGTCATGGTAGAAATCGATGAACTGCAGGTAGTCCAGTTGCTGCAGCACGAAGTGACTGGGGTCGTACAGAATGCCGGCGGCAGCATGCCCGTCCACGGCGTCCAGGAAACGTTCAAAGGTCACCCCATCGTGCAGGTCTTCTCCCGGATGCAGTTCATAACAGCAGGCCACGCCATGCTCTTCAAAGGCATCCAGCACCGGCCGCCAGCGCCGGGCCAGTTCGGCAAAACCGCTCTCCACCAGGCCGGTTGGCCGCTGCGGCCAGGGATACATGGTGTGCCATAACAGCGCCCCGGAAAACGTGGCATGGGCCTTGAGTCCCAGCCGCGCACTGGCCCTGGCGGCGGCAACCAGCTGACGGGTTGCCCATTCCGGCCAGGCTTTCGGGTTGTCCCGAACTTCAGGGGCGGCAAACCCAGCAAACATCTGGGTATAGGCCGGATGCACGGCCAGCAACTGGCCCTGCAGGTGTGTCGACAGTTCCGTGATACTGATGCCGTATTGACCTACCCTGCCGGCAATCTCGTCACAATAATCCTGGCTCTCGGCGGCCAGCTCCAGGTCAAACAGCGCCGGGTCCGTGGGCACCTGGATACCAACATAGCCCAGCTCTGCAGCCCACTGCGCCATATGCTCCAGCGTATCAAATGGCGCTTCGGTGCTGGCAAACTGGGCCAGAAAAATGGCGGGACCTTTCATCATGCGTTACTCCTCGGGGTCTGCGGCTTCGACCAGAACAGATCCAAAGCGACAAACTGTTTTACTGGGTGGTCTTCGAGAGAAGGAGGATGGGAGAAAAGGAGTAAAGGGAAGCCGTTAATTGCTTGCTTGCAGAAAAACACTTTGATCAACAATAGGTGAATATATATGCCCAACACTGCCCCCATACTATTCGCCCCTTCCTCCCTTTATCCCTTTCTCCTTTCTTCCTTTCCTCGAAAA
>Ga0181568_10000442_pt1 | contig 36725 bp, 41 predicted proteins | sample 101ome_20_FD_133758 | JGI IMG/M metagenome (GOLD analysis project Ga0181568, IMG submission 133758) | Coastal salt marsh microbial communities from the Groves Creek Marsh, Skidaway Island, Georgia - 101404AT metaG (megahit assembly) | ecosystem: Environmental > Aquatic > Marine > Intertidal...
GCAGGACCTGGAGGACCATAGCCTGGAGGGCCTGGAGGTCCAGGATAACCTCCGCCTGGAGGGCCTGGAGGGCCGTAGCCTGGAGTACCTGGAGGACCATAGCCTGGAGGGCCTGCAGGTCCAGGATAACCTCCGCCTGGAGGACCTGGAGGACCGTAGCCCGCAGGACCTGGAGGACCATAGCCTGGAGGGCCTGGAGGTCCAGGATAACCTCCGCCTGGAGGACCTGGAGGGCCGTAGCCTGGAGTACCTGGAGGACCATAGCCTGGAGGACCTGGAGGTCCAGGATAACCTGCGCCTGGAGGGCCTGGAGGGCCGTAGCCTGGGGGACCTGGGGGGCCGTAACCTGGGGGACCTCCAGAACCTGGAGGGCCTGGGGGCCCTGGGGGCCCTGGGGGACCTGCATAACCTGGAGGGCCTGGAGGACAAGGAGGACAATGTCCTGGAGGACCTGGAGGGCCTGGAGGGCCTGGAGGAGCAACGCCTGGAGGGCCTGGAGGGCCTGGAGGGCCAACACCTGGAGGACCTGCATAACCTGGAGGGCCTGGAGGACCTGGAGGAGCAACACCTGGAGGGCCTGGAGGACCTGGAGGGCCAACACCTGGAGGACCTGCATAACCTGGAGGGCCTGGAGGACCTGGAGGAGCAACGCCTGGAGGGCCTGGAGGACCTGGAGGAGCAACGCCTGGAGGACCTGGAGGACCTGGAGGACCAACACCTGGAGGGCCTGGAGGACCTGGAGGACCAACACCTGGAGGGCCTGGAGGGCCTGGGGGGCCGTAACCTGGAGGACCTGGAGGGCCTACACCTGGAGGGCCTGGAGGACCTGGAGGACCTTCACCACCTACACCTGGAGGGCCTTCGGGGCCTGGAGGACCTTCGGGACCTTCGGGGCCTGGAGGACCTGGAGGACCTGGAGGGCCTGGAGGACCTTCTGCTTCTCCAGGACAACATGCAGACCTACCAATAACCAAAGCATTTCTTCCACTCTTTCCCCAATCTTCTACCTCTGCATCTTTATGTTCTTCTTCATAAGTGCCATAAACTGAACACATGCTTGGTTCAACTAAAACTGGATCTGCAACTAAGAAATAGGCAGAATATTCCCTAACTTTATCGTGACACTCATCGCAATCTGTGCTTACGCAGTCATCGCAAGAATCTTGTCCCCTTGTACAGGGAGGACTATCATAACCCTTTTCCAAAGCTCCACCGCTATCTGTCCGAGTAGCATCAAAATAAACTCTTTGAAATCTGACAGGCAGACCTCTTCTTGGCGAACCTGGCCAAGGTACAGGAGATTGACTTCCAGGACCTTCATCGTCTCCTTGTTGCCAATACAAGTCTAAGGTACTGAAGTTAAGTAAATTTTTTGGAGGCGTTGCTTCTGGGTAACATTGATCTTCCCAATTGTATTCGTAATCATTACTAACTGGACTTGACCTACCGCCTCCTTTACCACCAGAACCTCCTCCAGATCCTGGTGATCCTGGAGGAGCAAAAGGTGCTGGTTGGGAACCTGGAGGGCTCGGCGTTCCAACTGGACCTGTGCTTGTTGGGAAGCGAGGGTCTCCTTGTGGAGTCCCAGTTCCTACAGGAGTGGTAGAAGAGCTTTGTTTTCCTTCGATTAACTCTATAATCCAATCTTTATTAGTGACAGTCGTATCTCCGCTATCCGTTCCAGTATATGCTCCTTGGTCACTATCCTCTGTATCTTTAAGTACGTTATTGGCAAAATCCATTCCTGCTGAACTTGTAACAAAGCTTTTTCCATTTTTTGCAAAATCAGTCAGTAAATCTTGAGTATCTCCAAAGATTTTTGTAGAATTAAAAGCCGAATTTATGCTTACTTGAGCCGATACCTGAGAAGAAGAGCTAGAGGTGAAATGTGTTGCTAAATAAGCACTGATTCCAGAATTAAGCATTCCTTTTTTACCATCAAACTGCTTCTTCATCCACAGAGTCATGTGTTTTATCCCTAAACTGGAAACCTGTTGCTTAATCAAATAATCTAAGTACCTGACAATTAATATGCCTCCATCATATTCAAAACTAGAATCCCAGTCTCCATCTCCTTGGCCAACTGGAACTCTTGTATTTCCTGTCCAAGTGCCTTGACCCCTTGGGCCAACAGAAGCAACCATTTCCCCAATGGGATCAGGGTAGCCTGCATTTAACATTGCCGTATAATCATTTTTAAGTCTCGAGTCTCCTCCGCCGAGGAATTCTGCGAGGCCTTCATTAAACCAATTTGCAGCAATAAATCTACCATTAGATTTAGCTGGCTCACCTAAAACATTTGCATAATAAGAATTTTGAGCCTGAAAAAGATGGACAAGTTCGTGTAGTATTGTATGATAAAATTTGTGTCTATTGCCTGAATTTATTTGTCTTAAAGCAACTGGTAAATCCATTGCCATTTCAATAACCTCTGCACTACCATCTGTAAAATGACTAGATAATACATAAGCTAAAACAGTACCCAGTGCAGGATTGTATGATCCCATTCCGTTTGCAACAACAATTACATCATAAGCATCGGAACGGTCTGGAGTGAAGCCAAAGGCATTAAATACAGCTTTTTCTGCTCCAGGAATTACGAGAGTTCTTAATGTTTCGTACATATCCGCCTTCTCTTGGGTATGCGGATTTTCCCCAGCCATATTTGTTAAATCAGGAATTGGGCTTCCTTGATTTCCGCCTTCTTTCCCGTGAATAGCATTAAAACCTCTGCCAATTAGTTCGGGATTGTTGTCATTAATTTTACAATCAATAAAGGTGTCTATTATGTCTGAATTCCCTGGGCCGCAATTATCTAAATGGAAGTGTATTTTTGGAAGCCAGATTCCGTCTGAATCTGTATGAGAATCAGTTAAATAATCCTCTAGGTATCCAGTATATTTAAAATGTTTTTGATCTTCATCAGGGATAACCATTTGATGAGAAGAATCTTGATTTTTATTTGTTGGTCCTACTGGGCCTATAAGTGACGGAAGCGTGGGATGATTAGGGGGCAAAACAATTACAGGTGGTCCTCCGCCGCCATTGTCACATTCTGAGCCTGGCCAAGGAGCTCCATTACAACATGTGTCAGGAATATTAGCTTTAGGTCCGCAAGTACCATCTGAACATTGCCAATCCCAACCCTTACCTACTTCACAAAAACCCTCGGGGGTCATTGCAGAACCTTTTGCTTCGCAGAAATATGCCCCACCACAACAAATAATTCTCGGAGGTGGAGGATCACATTTACAGTGTTCCCATGGTCCTCCAGGAGGACAAATCGCCTGAACTTTAACCTGGAATAATGTTAACGCTCTATTATGATCCGCCCCATTAATTTTATAACCATCACTAACTAAAGACTGGTCTATTTCAGTAAACTGAACATAGGGTCTTAATGCTAAATAAGATGTTTGACCTTCGTCAAAAAATTGAAATGATGGATTGAATGCCATTTAGGAAGAAAAGAGTACAACATATTATATACACTTTTCTTAATACCTAAAGTCTTATTTTACATAATATAAATTATTTAATTAACCCTAATAAAATTCTTGCGTCTTTTGCTGGAATATCAGCAAATGAAGACCAGTTTTTTGTGTCTTCGTTTCTGTATTTATCTTCTGCCCATAAAGTTCTTAAAAAGTCTTTGAATTCATCAAAAGTTCCGATTCCTTTTTCTTTTTCTAGATGAGTTAAAAGTAATGAATTTGGAGATAAAGAATTAGAGGTTTGGGTTGTTGGCGAACTACTCACAGGATCTTTTCCAGATTTATCTATTTCATCATCGCCGACAATATGAACGTTAAGAAAGTTTCTTACACATCTTACAAATGCTCTATTGCAAGCAATAGTCTCTAAGAATTTTGTAGCAAAGCTGCTTGTATTATTAAGGGTAGCGTTTGCCATATCTTCAAAAAATATTTTTTGCCCCGCTGTTTCGTAATTTCCTACGAATGTAATTCCGCAAGAAACCGCTACATGATCTTGTTGGCATTTTACTGTTTCATAATGAATATGCTCAAACCCTCTTAACTTTGCCAGCTCTTTAATTCCAGACAATTTAATTAAAAGTTGGTTGTCTTTAAGCCCTTTAATAGACTTAGGCATAGGTTTTTTATACATTTCAAAATGAGATTTGTTGGGAAACAAATGCTCTTCTTTAATCATTGCCCTCCAGTTAATTGACCCATCTTCATTGAATTCATATTGGACATTTTTAAGTAATCCATTTTCGTCTCTTTGATAAAGAGATGGTCCAAGAGAATTATCTACACCGCTAGGTCCAAGGGGTCCTGGTTCTCCTACAGGTCCTACAATACCTTTTTCGCTATTCTTCATCTAGTGTAAATAATTTAAATTGTTCTAATTCTTTTGCGAAGCATTCTGTAGGATGAATACTTTCAAAGTTTTTACTTATAGGAATATCTTTTTTCCAGTTTGATTCACTACTATATTGTTTTCCTCTTGCCATAATTACTTTTGCAGATTTATAATATACTTCATTATTGCATAAAGACTTTAATATGTCAAGGTTTTTATTATTCTCATTGAATTTTATTGCATGATCTATATGTTTTAATCTAATTTTATTTAAGTTATCTTTATCATTTGTATAAAAAATGACTTCTTTGTTTAGATCTGCTAACTTATCTATTTCTTCTTCTGATGTATTGTTTGTAACTTCGTAATGAATTGCATTTAAATTCGGAAATATTTGGTCGTTGTTTAAATATTTTAGATCTATAAGTTTACTACATTGAAGGGTAGATTTATTGTTTGTGATCAAGTTTAATATTTTATACTCATCAAAGTGAAGGTCTGCTCTAATAGTTATTTTTTGTTTTGCAATAGGAAAGCTATTTAAGTCAAAATCTGGAACGCATTCTATTTTTTTGTTTTCATATTCTGGGCCTTGGTAAATAGGGTTTATTCTAGAAAGAATGGATTCTATATTAAAGTGATTGAGTATTTTTTTACATATTAATTCTGGAAAGCAATTTATTCCTCCTTTGATTGTTTTTGTTGAATTTTTGTAAGTTGGATTATGTAATGGGTATAGATTGTATTCTTGGAGAAAAATATTTTCAATCCCGTAGTAGTTTGCTATATGTGCAGTATATGGATTATTAGTAATAACTAATTCACTAAACTTTATTACATTATTGATTTGTTGCAAGTCTAAACTATTTAATTGTTTTGCTCTATATATAGATTTGTCGGTTTTATTTATTTTAAATTGATATAAATCAATTTTTTCCTGAGATAAAAAAGGGAAAATAATAGAAGATAATTCATCTGAGGACTTATATTCTTTGCAACCATCTCTACTACTGTTTTCTATTAAGATATATTTTTTTGAAGGAGGAGGAAAGAATCTCTCGTATATAAATGGCTCTTTAAGTCTTAAGCCTGTAGATAAGGATATTTTATCTGTAAGATTCATTTGAATTGATTTACTTCTGCTTTAATTAATTCTGCAGGTTTTTCTCTTATTATATTGTCTATATTGAAAAAGGTATAAAATTTAGAAATTAAGCTATCATCTTGAGAGAGTAAATCAGATGGAAGTATTAATTCTATTTGTTGGTTGTTTGATATAATGCTGCTGTATTGGTCTTTACAGAAAAACAATATTTTACATTGTTTATACTCTTCTTCTTTAGTGATCTCCCTAATTAAACTTGATGCTAGTAATACGTTATACTCATTCTCTGAAGCATGAATACCTATTACTTTTTTATTTTTAATTAATAAGTTGTTTAATTTGTTTTTATGATCCCTTCGATTTAACTCCATGTTGCATATATTCTTGAATCTATGTAGTAATTCTTCTCTAGTTGATCCTGAGGCTAATTTTTCTGTCCAATACTGTGCATCTTTATCGTGTTGGGTCTGGTATACTCCTAGCATGTTTTTGTATATATCTATTACCCATTCTAGGTCGCTTACTTTTTCTTCGGGTTGGTAATTAATGTTTAGAATTCTGTCTTCAAAATCAAAGTCGAATTGTCTATCTTCCATATTATCTATAATTTTTTCGAGCTTTTTACCTATTACTTCTGATGAATATTGATTTAAAATAAAATTCCTTGCTTGTTTTCCAAGTTCTTCTTTATTTTTATTGTCTAAATTATAAACAAAAAGTAGGTTTTCACATATTGACTCTGGGTCTGTGCTTGCTTTTATGAACTGAGTGGTTTGTTCTCTGAATTCTGACCAGTTTAATCCAAAACCTCCAGAGTTTTCTGTAGTCATATCAGTGCCACAACTATAATTTGTAGATAATGTAATTAACTCTGTTAATTTTGCTTCCTGTATTGGTATTTCTTGGCCGCCTGATGTAAAAGGGTGACAGTAAACATCCATTAAATTATAAATTTCGTTTAGTTGCTTTTCCGAGATTCCATCTCTGACTGTAATTGTTTTTAATGTTTTATCTGAATGGCAAAAACTGCAGTCATTTTGTTTGCCTGTAAAAGGTTTGATAGAATATTTTTTACATTTCTCGCAGACATATGTAGTTAATACTTCATCGTTTGAAATATCATGTTCAAGCATCAAGGAGGGTATGTCCCAACCCTCATGCCAGCCAGTATGGAGTAATAGTTTTGGTGTGAATTTATTTTTATTTTTTTGCTTAAATAGTTTGAAGCCTTTGAGTAAGTTTGGGACACTTTTTCTGAGTTGATTTCTAAAAACAAAACCAATGATAAATTCATCTTTTAGGTTATGATGATTCCTTAAAGATTGTTTCTTTTCTAAAGGCAACTTAAAGAAGTTTTTAGTTTCTATTGCTCCGTGCAAACAAGAAGCATGGTTAACGCCTTTTTCTTTTAAAGCATCACTAGCGAAAGTTGCCCAAGTATAATAATGCTCTATTTTTTTTCCTAGATTTATTGCTTCTGGGAATAAAGGTAAGCTGTCTAAAGTAGTCCATATCATGCAATTAATTTTGTTCCACCAAGGTTTATTTGTTAATTCCATTAATGCCCAAATATCTTCAGCGCCGATATATATGTCTGGCTTCTCCGATTTAATTGCGGAGTCTATATTTAAAAGTCCATAAGACATTTTTCTACTTAGCTCTGGGTCTGAATTGTTTTTAATAATTTCTTCTGAGTCTGAAGGTCCAGAACCAATACATTTCCATGGTAAAGAATTTAAGGTTTCGTCATTAACTTTGTATGAATTTGCGTACTCAACTATTTCAAATTTGCCTGTTGAGTGAAGATATTTCAGTACATTCTTACAGTTTTTCCCAAAACCTGAAAGCTGCCTTGAGTGACAGCTATGAAAAAAAATCTTTTTTTTAGAACGGGGCTGACTCGGAGTCTTCGAGTTCTGTTTCTTCATTTATATTTTTTTGTGAGATTTTTGAAATTTCTGATTTATGTCTTTCTTTATATATTGATTGAAGGATAAACCTCATGAATTCAAGTATACATTGAGCTTCTCCAGGTTCTATACCTATGCCGAAAAGTTGATTTCCATTTCTGGTAAAGCTTAATGAAAAGGCTTCTAGTGTGACCCATTTCTCCTCCCATTGATCTGTGTCTGGGTTTTTGAAAGATTTTTTTGATTTTTTATCCCATGGAGCAAATTTGATCACGGTTTTGTCTTCTCCAAAGCTATGAAATGTTGAATATTCTTTTCTGTTTTTTATTGCGTTAATGATTTCTCCGCATTCAAATTCGTTAAATTTAATGACGATATTTTTGTCTGGATTTTTTGAATTTTGAGCAAAGTAACCTTGTTTTTTACTACTGTCCCATGAGTGTTGTTTTATTGCTTTTACATATAGGGTTGTTTGATTTGTTTTTTTATCAATTCCAGATTGAAAGCTAAACCCGCAGCCAGTGTTTTTCGAATTAGGTTTGTATAATGAAATGCTCATAACGATAATATTTTGATATTAATATAAATCTAGTTTTTTGTGTATATTATAAAGCATGAACCTTATTCAACTTAAACAAATAGATGGGCTAATTACAACTCTCAATGCTTTAGCAAAAGGATTATTTGATTTGGAAGAAGCGGTAACTGGACAGCTTGAGCGCACTAATAGGATTTATGATTATTTAGAAATTCAAGATGGCACTGATGAAACCAATCCTGGGAAATATATTGAAATTTATGGAGGTTCTGCGACAGTAACTTATGAAAATGAAATAGATTACATTAATGGTTCTGGCACTTTTAATAATGTTAAATTAGGTGTTGATGCTGGGAATTCTCTTTTTAATGGAAATGTTTTTGCAAGTGAGGTTCATGCTAATACAATAGTTGGTAATGTAGAAAGCCCTGAAATGACAGCAGATAATATGGTTGCCCATTCTTATGTTTATGTGGATGGAGCAGGTCGGTCATTTAATGTCATGGATCAAATTAATCCTGTTCTCGAGTATTATACAGCAGCAGGCACAAATTATCCACTATATCTTGGCGATGATGAAAAATTTGTTGTTGTTGAAAATGATAATCCTAGAGGTTATGAATTTGATATTCATCTACCTTTAAATCCTCAAGTTGGGCAAAAAGTTATGATTAAAACTGTTGGTAGTGGCATAGGTCAAATTCATAGAGGTTTAAATACGTTTCATATTTGCCCTCATTTTAGTTGGGAAAAAATAGATGGAAATAGAAGTTGGGCGATTACTGGAAATTATGGCTATGCAGAATTTATGTACAACGGAGTTCAGGGCGGCGAATGGAGCATGCTTCGCTCAAGCCCTGGAGCTTTTGATATTAAATACTTAACTGAGCCTGACCCTCAACTGGTTAACACTTCTCATGAATTATTAAGAAAACAAGTTGACTATATTCAGGGAAGATTTGATTTATACGAAAATGAAATAATTGCTAATAATCAATTAATTGCGCAGAATAGCGGTTTAATTGCGCAGAATAGCGGTTTAATTGCCCAGAATTCTGCCTTAATAACTACCACTCAGAATATTATTGATCAGCTAAGTGGGTTTAATTTGGGCGGGGCCTCCTTATTAGAAATGCTTGATTGGTAATTTTACTTATCGCAACTTCCTTGAGCTATAAGAGTTTCGCATTGTTGAGTTTCAGAGGGGGCATCGAAAGATTTACAACAGCCTCTTTCAAGCATTACATGCATAACTTCTAATGATCTATTTAGTTGAAAATTAGTGGAAAGCATTAATTTTACTAATAAAACTTTTGTGCATTTTACTGAAAGGGCATCCCAAGTTTCTATAGCCTGCTCGATTGCCATTAACTCGTACTTGTCTAATTCAACCCCATCGTGGTGAGTGTGCCTTAACTTGTCTATAATTTTTTTATTATCAGGTTCGTTATCGTTGATTTCATCGATAACCTTAATTGCTTGTTGTGGTTCGTTTGATACTTTATCCATTTAATCTAATTTTATTTTTACATGTTTGTTTTCGAAAACTTTTTTTTCTTGTGGTTTATGTGGATCTTTCAGACCTCCTCTACGTTTACTGTAATCTGAGTGCATTTTTTCTTTTATAGGATCTATTCCCCCGTTTTGTTGAGCTCGCATTTCTGACATTTCTCTGCTTTTATCCATCATATCCCCGACGGAGCCTTTCATGTTTTTTGTTTGATTTACAAATTCTGCATTATTCCAAGGATCACAAATTTTTTGAGAAGATATTTGAGAGGTTAAAAAAACCCTTTTCCACTCTAAGCCTGAGTCATCAATATATTTATGTTCATCATTCATGCCTTGAAGAACTTCAATAGTTTCTTCTGTTTCTGGATGTTGATAAACGTATAATGGCATGTTATTCTTTTTTGTTTTCTTCTTCAAATTTTTTATCCCAATCTACATTTCCATCTTCATCTATATATGTAGGATTTACTTCTGAAGTGTCTTGATATAAGGAGATTAAATATAATAATAAAGTTGTAATTATAAAAGTTCCAAAAATTACCCAAGGTAAGTTTCTTTTTATCCATGGAGATTTTTCTTCAGGTTTACTTGGTTGCTGTGGATCTTTTATAGGTTCTTGTGGGGGTTCTTGTGGAGATTTTTGTGGTTTTAGTAAATCTTTGATATTTATTAATCCATAACCATATTCTGAATCTTTACCTTCTTCTCCTTTATCAATCGAGCATCTTTTTAAATGGTTGAATATTTGTTCTGGGGTTTTGCAGTCGTTGTTTTTTCCTTCTTGCTCTTGTTTCTTATGCTTGCTTAACATTAAAGAAATTACTCCTACGATAAAAGGGCATGCCATAGATGTTCCGCTAAGGCTTGCGTATTGCTGATTTAAGAAAGTGCTAAAAATATTTACTCCTGGCGCAGCAAAATCAACCTGTTTGCCTTTTGAAGAGAAATAAGCAATTTTTTCATTACTGTCATGCGCTCCAATTGATATTGTATTCTCTAGTAAAGCAGGAAATTTCACACCTAGATCTCCAGAGTTTCCTGCGGAACATACTACTACAGTGTTTTGCTTGTTAAGCTCATCTATCACATCTTTCATTGCTTTCACTAAACCTTTATCTGAAGGTAATTTTCCGCCCAAACTCATTGAAATGATATCAAAATTAGCTGAAAGTGCTAGCTCGAGACTTCTTAAGACAGATTTAAAATTTCCAGTTCCATTTTTATTTAAGACTTTATCGCAATAAATTGATGCTTTGGGCGCAACTCCAGATTTTGAACCAGTAATTATGCCGCAGCAATGGGTTTGGTGTCCGTTAAGGTCGATCCAATCTTCTGTTGTTAAGTTTTGATTGCGAAAAACTCTAGAGTTTAAATCTTTATGGTCAGGGAGTCCTGTATCAAGCATTAATATTTTTATTCCTTCTCCCTGTGTTGATTCCCAGTAACTAGGTATATTGTATTTCGATAAATGCCATTTATTAAAGTTGATAAAATCGGGGCTTACCTCTTCAATTTTATACTTAGGTAGGCGCAAGTCTATTGGCATTATTGATAGTCTATGTTTTTTAAATTCTTTTGGATCTGTATAATGTTTCATTTTTTATTATATCTTTTTTTATAAACTTCTTCCCATTTACTCCTATCTTTTTGGCTTCTAAAATCTAAAGGGGTTCCCTTTATTGAGCAAGTAGGGGAATGGAAAACTCTATTCCATTCTAACCCAGTTTCGTCTTTATAGGTATGCTCTTCATTCATGGATTGTATTATTTCTATTAATTCGTATGTTAATGGATTTTGGAAAACGTAAATTGGCATTACTTAAATACATTAACTTTTTTAAATATTTTCTTGAACCAAGATTTTATTTTATTAACTTCTTCAGGCTTATCCCTGCTTAATTCTTGCTCTTGCTCTTGTTCTTGTTCTTTCTCTTGCTCTCTTTCTTCTTTTTCCTCTTGTTTGATCTTTTTTAATTTATTGGTGTTAATATTATTTAAGAAATTTTCAATATTGACTATTCCAAAAGTTTCTTCTCCTTCTGCACCAAACCTTAAATCTTCAAAGCCAGAGTTAATAAGTACATTAATAATATCTTCTGTTTTCTTTATTTGAGATTGTCCGCAGATTTTAATTACTTTTTTATTTTTTGCTAAAAGTAAAGATATAATTGAGGTAATGAATGGGCAAGATGTAGAAAGGCTAGAGTATTCGCAATAGCTGTTATCCTTAAATGTACTTGCAACTGGGCTTGGTGCAGAACTTGTTGGTTTATAGTTTATTAAATCGCCTTCTTTATTATAAGTTCCTGTAGTTATTGCATGTTTTGATGAAGCTGGGAAAAATATTTCAGATTCATCGAACATTCCTGCGGAACAAATAAAAGGGATGTTTTCATTTTTTAGGCGTAATATTTTATCATCTATTGCTTGGCTAAATTGAGTGGAATATAAATTAGTGATTACTATATCTGGTTTTTTTTGTATACAGTAATCCATAGCTTCTATAAAAGAGCTTTCGGAAACTTCTCCATTTTCTTTTGCAACGTTAATTGGTAATATTTGAGCTCTAGGCGCTATTCCAACCATACCCGTCTGTGGGTTTTGAGAACAAATTATACCTATATCTAGAGAAGATTTACCTGAATTGTCTATATCGGAATCAGCTTCTTTTGTCTTAATTGTTTGTATGCAATTTACTGGATTAATGTAATATAAGCTTTTATCGGATTTCCATTCTAGAATCTTACAAGGGTTGATATCAAAATGATCAGATCCTCCATGACAAATAAAAGCAATTGACACGGATTCACCTTCAGAGATTAACCAAGAGTGTGGGAGTTTTGATTCTATTGCTGACCAGCCGATAGTTTTACTAACTGTATTTTGATCATATTTTTCAAAAGTTTTAATAGATTTGAAGTCTGGGAAAGTCTTGAACATAATTTTATATATTATATATTATCAAGTATAGATTCTACTGTTTTTTTATAAGAGAATCGAGACTTTAACTTCTCCCCTTCGAGGTTAGGGTTGTTTGATTTAATTAAGGCTTTGTTGAAAGCTGATATCATTAATTCATCTGATATTGAGTTAAACTCTCCTTGATTAAATTCTGCACCATCTTGAAAGAAGATTCCATCATCTACATTAAATTTGCCGTCAGGCTCTACTAGTATGCAATTATCTTCTGTTGCCCAATCTTTATGGCTGGTACAATTTGAAACGCAACTCCATTTACCTAAACAAGTTGCATTGAAAGCTGGTAGGTTCCATCCTTCTCCACCACTAAGCCCAGTGAGGTCAATGTCTGCTGAGTTTAAAACTGTATTAACTTCGCTATTTTTTTGTAAAAAAGGAAGGAAGTTTATATTAGAGTAAACTTTCCCACCCAGGGATTCTCCTATTAAATTATTTAATTTATTAGAATCCATGAACCTGTTTACAATTAAACAGGAAAGTTGATAATTTGAATTATTGCCAAATCTTGAAGCCCAATTTCGTAATATATGCCCTGTATTTTTTCTTTTTTCAAATTTACCCATTAAGCTAAAATGCTTTATTTTATTACTAAAGTTTCTTTTGGTTTTGTAAAAACATTTATCAAAACCTATTGGTATTGAAGAACAATTGTTTAAGCCTGCGCTTTTGAATAGGTTGGATGAAAATTCACTAGAAAAGAATACTTTGTTATGTATTTTACATATGTTAACTTCACTTAATGTGGGTTGGCTAGTTTCATGAAAAGTGTAAAGAAAATTGTTTTGAGATATTTTTTTTTCAGAACCTCTTATATGCCAAATTTGAAGTGATGGAGTGTTTTTATTTAAAGATTTAAACCTATTAGAGAAGCATTGATTTATCCAAGACTTAAAACCTTCACTTAGGTCATCATAAACAGCAAGATCAATAACGTCTGAAACAGGGAAAAGTGACAGGTTAATATCCATTTCATAAAGTTCTCTAAGGAATGCTATAGACACATTACCCAAGCTTGTGTCATTCAAGGGTGCGTGGAATATTAAGTCTTTCATTTAAAATGGTATTTCGTCTAATTCTTTATCTGTTCCTTCATTATCGCTAGCTAGTTGATTGCTTTCTTGGTTTTTTTTAGTTTTTGGTTGGTCGGAATTAAGGAACCTTATTGCATCTCCTTTGCAGTAGAACTTTTGTCTTTTGTTTCCGTTTTTATCCTCCCACGAGTTTATTGCCATCTTGCCTTCAATAAAAACCTGCCTGCCTTTTTCAAGATATTTTTGGCAATTTTTTGCCACGTTGTCCCAGTATTGTACATCAACATAAAATGGGTTCTTATCATCTTTTCCCTGATTAATGGCTATTGATATAATGCATACACATTTATCTCCATTTAACTCCTTGAATTGAGGGTCTCTTGTTAGATTTCCTATACCTATAAATTTATTTAACATTATTTTACTTTCTTTTGTAGATTTTTAATTATTGAATTATGTATATTGATGCATCCCTGTATGCTCATATTAAGTTCTTTTGATATTTTTTTCCATGGCATTAATTTGTTTTTCTCTCCTTGTATGTACCTCATTGTAAAAATTTTTTTAACCCTTGGATCTGGGTGGGAATTTATAAATTTAACAATGTGTTTAAAAACTTCTTTTCTTAAGGAAACTTTATGAGGTTCTTCTGTTAAGTTTTTATCAAAATCTTTATCTGAGGATGCGATTGTTATCCTGTTTTTATTTTTATTGTAAGTATTTAAGCATAACCACTTTGCTTCATTACCAAGGTGCGTACTAAATTTAGTCCCTCTATTTTCATCGTATTTTAATACAGCCTTATATATGTAAAAGTTTTTTTCTGAAATGATATCATCTTTATTGCAATAAATGTTATTACATGGAATGTATTGATTAATTATTTCTATAAATATACCACTATGCCTGTCAATTATTTCACTCATCGCATCTGAGGAGCCGTCGTCCCCCAGTTTTATTTTATTAATTAATTCGAGATCATCTAATTCTATCATTTGATTACAAGTTTACCCAAGGCTCTGGTTACTTTAGGACTTAGTTTTTTTTCTAAGTCTTTATCTCCGATATGATCCCAATGAATTTTTAAGTCTGCAGTGTCTTGTATAAGGGGGTCGTTTTTAGCCTCCTCTTCATTTGCTGGTTTGCAACCTGTTTTAGATATATGTATAATTGCTCCGCCTTGCTCCTTGATCCATTCTACTTCATTCATATATCTAACATCTGTTATGAATGCTGTAGCGTCAATTTGGCCTGCTGCTTTTACGGACATCTCTAATCTTTTAATCCAATAATCTTCATCTATTTTCCTCATTAAGTCTGTTCCGTACGCGACGAGAAGTGGTCTAATTAACTCTTTTTCTTTATCTATATTAGTATAAGCTGAGATTCCAGCTTTCTTGACAAGTAACTGATGTAAGTCTGCCTTAACATTATCGGCGAAAGCACATCGCATTACTGGTTGTTTTGCTTTGTTCAATCTTTTTGCAGCTAGTAGACAAAAAGTGTCTTTACCACAACGAGCGACTCCTGTGAGTCCGATAACCTTAGGAATGATTAGTTTTTTCATCTATGAATTTTGTAAAGTTTTTTGCGGTTTCATGAAAGCCTGCATTGGATAGTATCTTGGGGCAGTAAATTAATTCTCTATACTGCTCTAATTCGATATCTTCATTTAAATCTGAGAAACAAATTGAATCTATAACTGGAGATATTGGTAACTTATCTCCTTTGGCTTTAACCATTTTTTCGAGTGCCAGGGTTGCTGCATCTTCTGCGTTTTTTCCTTTAGCCATTGTTGTCCAGCCACCACAGGATATAATGTAATATTTGTATTTATTTTCCATGATTGGATTAATGCTATCATTAAATTTTAATTTAGTCAAGTACTATTTTTCTTTTTCCAGACCTATTGCTTGCAATAGGTCTGTTTTTTTAAATTATTATATGATTACCTATAGCTTTTATGGCATAGTATTTTTTTACTTTATGGATAGTATTTTTTTACTTGATGTATTTTATTTATTCTGATATTTTATCAAAATGTCCTTGAAATTTTTACAGATTCCTTCTAAGATAATTGAAGATGTGGAAAAAGGTAGGCTTATACCAAGCGATCTTTTCACATATTCTTACTTACTAAAATCAACAATCAAGAGTGGAGGCAAATTTATATTAGAGACAGAACAAGAGATAGCTAGCAATTTAATAACTGGCGGTAAACCTAGTTCACTTAGCAAGGTGACTAAATCTTTAAGAAGGTTAAGAGAAGCTGGACACATACAAAGAGAGTCTTCGTTTAGAGCTTCTAAGACAATTCTAATAACAAGGATATAATGAAAGTATCAATCATAACTTCAATTTACAAGGGAGAGCAATTCATAGAGCATTTTCTTGAGCAAATTACAAGACAAACAATTTTCAATAAGTGTGAGCTAATATTGATAAACGCTAATTCCCCAGAAGATGAAGAGAGGCATATAGAACCTTTCTTGGAGAAATTTAATAACATTAAATACTTCAGGCTAGATGTAGACCCAGGATTATATGCAGTCTGGAATCTTGCAATAGAAAGTTCCTCTGCGCCTTACATAACAAACGCAAACCTAGATGATGTTAAAGCTCCTTGGTGCATAGAAGAACAGGCTTTAGAGTTAGATTTCAACCCGCATATAGATTTAGTATATGGAGCAACTTTGGAAACACATAAACCTCTAGAAACATTCGAGAAGAATTCGGCCGATAAAATTTTTCCATGTTTAGATTTTTCCCTAGAAAACCTATTGCAAGTAAATTCTCCCCATTCATCGCCTATGTGGAGAAGGTCAATCCACGATAAATACGGATACTTTGATACTAATTATAAACACTGCGGGGATTATGAAATGTGGGTGAGGGCAGCAAAACAAAAATCTTTATTTAAAAAAATTAATTCAACTCTATCATTATACTATAGAAACAAAGATGGACTTAGCACAAAAAAATCAAACCTAAACCCAGCCTTAAAAGAAATAGAAAAAATCAAAGCATTATAGTATAATAAAAAATGAAACTGCTTTGGCAACAAATTCCCTCAACGATAATTACAGAAATATTCTGCAATAGTGATTATGACGGAATAGTTTTTGATTTAGAACATGGAAGTTTTAACAATGAAAGTTTATATTCATGCATTCAGGTTTGCGACTTATTAAAAAAGAAAAGTTTTATTAGAGTTTCTCATCTAGATAGACAAGTTATAAGAATGTCTCTTGATGCGAATTGTTCTGGAGTTATATTATCTACCGTAGAAAGCGTTGAAGAAGCGGCAGAGTTTAAGGATTATTGTGTATACCCCTTTAAACATAGTAAAGAATCATTCGACGCCGATGACAGGGGTGTTATAAGAAAGAGTACTGTATGCGAAACTGGAGGGAAAAGAGGGCAAGGTTTAGTTAGAGAAAACGCTTGGGGAAAAAACCCCCTTGTGTTCAGAAAGCCAATACTCATACCTCAAATAGAAACCATCAAAGGCTCTCAAAAATTAAGAGATATAGCAGCACTTGATTTTGATTACTACCTAATAGGTCCTTATGATCTTTCAGCAAGTTTAGGGGCGGCAGGAGATTTTAAAAACAAAGCCTTCACTAAAGAATTAGAACATATAAAAAGTATAGTTGGAAATAAAATAGGAATACATATTCCATCCAACTTAGAAGAAGAGTACCCAAAATATAAAGACTGGGAGTTTGTAGCCCTAGGAATGGACACAATCTTCCTAAGAGACCAAGTTAATAAATAATGTACGATATAATAACAAAAAAGGAATATTTTAACTGGTTCGACGAAGACCTTATTGAAGGATACACACTAAAACATGCACAGGACGGATGGATCAAATCCCTAAAATTAGACTCAAAAGAAGGGCAGAAAATAGCAGAAATAGGAGGAGGAAACTCGAGAATTCTTTCTTCAATGTCCAAAAATGCCGAATGCTGGAACATAGACAAGTTAGAAGGTGATGGTAATGGACCAATATCTCACGAATTAAGCGAAGATATAAAAATAGTAAAATCATTCATGGGTAGCTTCGACCCAAACATTCCCGATAATTATTTTGATTCAATTTTCTCTATCTCTGTTATGGAGCATATTCCTGTAGATCATTTCCCAGACTTCTATAAAGATTGCCGTCGAATTCTAAAACCAAATGGGCTTATGGCACACGCAATTGATATTTATATTACCGACGAGCCTATAAGTTTGGCAGGACAAAATAGAATAGAATCCTATTTAAAAGAAGCAGAAAAACAAGGTTTTAAACTACTACTTTCACCTGAAATTAACCGCAATATCACATTCGAAAGTAGATTTGTATCAAATCCAGATTACACAATGGGTACTTGGAACGGGATAACCCCTAGCACTCATAGACCAAAAAGAGAAATTCATCAAGTAGTATCTATAAAACTTTTAGCGCATGGTTGATTGCATTATTACCTAACTATACAATGAATTTAACTGAAGATTTAAAAGAAAAAATATCAAAAGGAAAATGGTTTCACTCTATAGACTTTGGAAGCTTCGCAACTTCTGGCAGGTTTCCCAAAGGGTCCCCACAAAACATTACTCTTTTTGGAGCTTTCGGCTACCTCGAACAACTTTCTCTTAAAAACTGCTCCGTCCTAGACATAGGAACACAAGACGGATTAATTTCCTATGGATGTCACAGCCTAGGAGCCAGTAAAGTTTTCGCAGTAGACTCGTACGAAAAGAAAGAATTTCTTATAGCAAGGTCGCTACTAGGCTTAGATGATCGAATTGATTATCGGGCGAACTGGGTGCAAATCTCAGACCTTAAGCAAATGTTTTTCCAAAAACAATACTTTGATATTATAGTTAATGCGGGAGTTTTTTACCACATGCTCAATCCATTTAAAGCGTTCTCTGAACCAAGGTCACTACTATCCAATGGAGGATTGATGATACTTGAAACCCCATATCATGTAAACGAATCAGCAGCTCTATTTGTCAATAATGCCGAACACTTATATAACGAACCTTACACTTATTTCATACCAACAATCAATGCATTAACTGCAATGGCATACCTTTCTTCATTTAAAGTTTTATCTATTAGCGTTCTAGAGAATCCTAATAGAGTAACCTTATTGTTAAAAGCCTGCAGCAGTGAAGAGTTAATTAATGATAAACTAATGCCTCCATATACCCGCCAAATGATATTGAGAGACTTTTGCGATAAAGACTTCAGGCTTCGCGACTTAAATAATCGAAAGAGTGTTCCAACTGCGCCAGAAAATCTATTAACAAACAGCTCAATTCAAGAGCGTTACACAATTAACGCAGCAACATGGCAAACAAACTTTCCGCACCACAATAAAGGGGAAACCAAAGAAATACTAGGATCAACTATGTGGGAAACCACAAAAGGAAACACCTTAAAGCTTTAACGCAAACAGTAAAATGAATTTATTTATCCCAATCAAAGAAAAGTCTCAAAGGGTTCCTGAAAAAAATTTCAGAAAACTGCCTAATGGAGAATCTTTATGGGAGCACACAATCAAAAAGTTTAATGAATTCTCTATATATATTGATACAGATAGCGAAGAAATTTTAGAAAAAAGCAAACAATATAATCACGTCAAAGCATACGAAAGAAGTTCTAGGTTAATAGGACACGACGTCTCTGTATGCGACTTAATCAGAGACTGTATATCAAGAAATAATTTAGGAGATTCATCTTCTCATCTAGGCCAAATACACGTAACATCACCACTCCTAAAGCCAGAAACTTTAAAAAATGCTTTTTCTTATATCAAAAAATATGATTCTGTAGTTTCTTGTAATAAACTTCAGACTAGATTATGGCGAAAAGAAAATTATGGATATGCACCAATTAACCATAATCCCGTAAAATTAGAACAAACCCAGGACCTACCAGAGCTATACGAAGAGAATAGCGCCTTCTATATATTCAAGTGTAGTAATTTTTTTCATACGAACCTAAGAATCGGAAGCAACCCTTTTTTTTATCCAGTAGGTTACCCAGAAAATATAGATATTGATACCGAAGAAGACTGGAAAATAGCAATAAATTACATAACTGATAAAAATAAAACAATTTCTAATGACAAGCCAAGCCGATGACAAAAATTACACACTATTAATTTTGGCTAATGGACCTTCTGTTTCAGATATTGATTTACATAAATTATTTCGTGAATACAGCAACATATGCGTTCTAAACGCTGCCATCTACCACTTAAAAGAATTCCCCAGTCCGCCTAAATTTTGTTTTTTAAATGATTCTTCTTTATGTAAAAAAACAATAATTCAAGAATTAATTCAAAACGAAAAATTAACAAAAATAATAGCTACTGCAAATTGCTGCAAAGAAGGAGTTAAACTCAAAATGGGTAAAGGAGGATACACCGATATACTCTCTTGCTGTATTAAATATTTCTGCAAAAAAGATTTTAAAAAGATAGTAATATTCGGTTTAGACTTTAATTATGATTCGACTCAAAATAAAGAACTAGAAGCAGGTGTAAAAACAAACGACAACAGTAAGCATTATACAATAAACGGCAAGCCTTTATATAACAACTCTGATTGGGTTTTTCCAAACCTTTCGTTAAAAATAAAATCCATGAAATTGGCAAAAAATAACGCAGATAAAAATAACGTAGAAATACATAACGCAACAAAGAATAGCTCATGCGACATCTTTAATCTAAAATACTCCGAATACTCAGAATACTACAAATAAATATTAAATGAAAATGCTAGCAAAAGAAATAGAAGATTTGAAATTTTATTACAAAAAAGAAAACTCTGATTATACTAAATTTATAAAAGGCAAAACAATAGCTATAGTTGGACCATCCCAATCCATGATAAACTCAAACCTTGGTACAGAGATAGATAGTTTTGATTATGTAACCAGATTTAATTCTGCTATTTTTAATTTTAAAACAATAAAACTTTTATCAAAAGACATAGGATCCAGGACAGACATCTCATACCTAGCAAATCATATCATACTAGACTGGAAGAAAGGCGGTACAAAAGAAGTGGTAGACAGCAATATTCGATTTTTAGTAGCAGCAGAACCAAGCGGCAATAAAGACTTCGAGCAAGCGAATACATATCTAGAACAAAAACTACTCGGCCTAAAAATCAAAAGAAGCAGTTCCCACAAGACATCTTCCTTCTTAAAAAATCATTTATCTGTCAAAGATAGAAGAATTGCAAGAGTTGGTTTTATATCTATAGTAGACTTATTGTTACGCGGGGCAAAACATATTTCGATTTATGGCATGACTTTCTATCATGGAGGAGGCAATATACTCAGAAAAGATGCAATATATGACATTGATCCCGAAAGTAATCATCTTGGAATTAAGGAAAATACTCATAACTCTACGCTTGAACTAGATCTTTTTAAAAAAATTTACAACCTTCATGATAGTTATATAACTATAGATAAAGAGCTTTTAAAATTAATGAATACTCAATCACCCAAATGAAAGATCTTAATATATGTGCCCTATCTACCGCGAGAGCAGGAAGCAAGAGCGTTAAGGATAAAAATATTCTAGACTTAAAAGGCACCCCATTATTTGCCCATCCAATTAAAAAAGCAAATAACTCAAAATACATTTCCTCAGTTTTCTGTTCTTCTAATCACCCCCAAATACTAAACAGCGGAGACAAATATCAATACACTCCAATCACTAGACCCGAAGAGCTATGCGGAGATAATTCTTCTCATCAAAGCGCCATAATACACGGACTACAAGAAATAGAAAAAAAGAAAGGAAAACTAGACTATATAGTTATTCTATTAGGTAATTCAATTGGCGCCGAACCCGAAGACATAGATTCAGCCATAGAGTCAATAGGTACTGCAGATAGTATCGTAAGCGTAAACGAGATGAATATGTTCAATCCATCTAGGGCCTGGGTAATTAAAAACAACCATTGCGAGACTTACATTCCGCAAAACGAGCTTTTTAAAAAATCCTCAGGTTTAACTAATGATAAAAACGCCCTTGGCGATATTTATTTTTTTAATGGAAATTTTTTCATCACAAAGAGAGATGCAGTCTTCAAAAAAGGAAACGCCCCATTCACTTGGCTAGGAAAAACAATCAAGCCTTATATACAAAAAAATGTTTTCATGGAAATCGATGCGGAGTGGCAAAGAGACTTTATCTTAAAATGTAAAAACTTTTAATAATTAGAAAAAAGACAACATCAACTTATTATATACAAAAATGAAATTTGATCTTTTTATAAATTTTTTAATAAGTGAAACTACAGACACAGGCAGGGTCTACGAGCAGCATTATTGCATAAATAAAAATTTAAAAAATCAACATATAAATAAAATTCTAATACCTAAAGCTTCCGAGGACTCCTTTAGATTTTTAAATAAAACTTCTAAACTTGAAAACTGGGAAGAAAAAGTAGAATTTCTAGAATTAAAAACCTCAAATGATATACTAGCCCCCGAGGGCGAAATATTCTGGAATTTTTCTGAAATATCTAAATCCTACTTAGATAACGGAGGAAAAAATACATTAATTATATCAAATTCAGATATAGAATTTAACAACTCCTTAATGCTAGCAGAAAAATTTGACTTTAATGATACAGCTATATGTCTTTCGGCTTGGAATGTTGAAAATCTTAGTTTAACTTTCATACATCCAAAACCTTTTCAAGAAGCTTGTTCTTCGCAGGATTGTTGGATCTTCAAACCAACTAGAGAAACTGAAAATATAAAGGTTCCTATTGGAACTCATTTATGTGAAAGCAGGATAGCTAGCAACTTCAATCGCATTGGCTTAAAAACCGTAAACCCAAGCTACTCAATAATAGCAAAACACATCCATCAAAACCACCAACCTAAAGCAACTCATGATAGATTCCTACCAACTTTTGAAAAAGCAAGTCAAGAAAATCCAGAAGTTATACATAAAATACTCGACAACACCTCTCTAGTTCCGCCAATCTGTATAAATTTAATACAAAACTATAACTCTTGCTTTAGATCAGGACACCACGGCATCAGAGGGCACTCCTTCAGTTTAACATGAATAAAGGTAAATTTATAGTAATATGTAATGGTCCATCACTGACCAATTTCGACTTCAACCAATTAAAAGGTTATACATCCATAGGTCTTAATGCAGCCTATAGAAAATTTGAAGAAATTGGATTCTCTCCAACATATTACTGTTCCGCAGACGAAAGGGTGGGCCATTTTCATGCAGATCAATACGCAAAAATCGCAGACGAAAATCCTAATGTCGAAAAATTTTTCCTGCTACCAAATGCATGCATTAAGTTTTGTCAATCCTCAATAAATCCATCAGAGAGTCAAAAAAAACTCGTAGAATTATCACTATATAATGATAAATCTCATATAGGTCTAAATAAAATTCAAAAAACATGGATAGGACCAACCCCATTTAGTACAGGTTATATAGCTAGCCTAATAGGAATAAGCTTAGGGTTTAAGGAATTAATATTATTAGGAGCCGATTGCAACTACACAGAGTTCATTAAAGAATGTAAAAGAAGTAATACTGGAGAAGGTCATGCAGACATTAAATTAGAAATAGAAAAAACCCCAGAAAGCAATCCAAATTATTGGTTTAATGATTATCAACAAAAAGGAGACCAATACCATGTGCCCAATGGAAAAACAGTTCACATGAAAGGCTGGTTATTTCTATCAGAATTTGCTGCCCATCATGGAATCAAAATCACAAACTGCAGTGAAATATCACAAATTCCATTCTTTGAAAAAATTCCTTTCGAACAAGCAATTTCTTAAGCAATACTTGTATGAATTTAAAAAACATACTTTGGGACTTTGACGGAGTAATATTAGAATCCGTCCAAGCTAAAACAGAAGCATTCAGGGAATTATATAAATGCTATGGAGAAGAAATCAGCGATCAAGTAGTCGAACACCATTTATCAAATGGAGGAATGTCTCGTTTCGAAAAGTTCAAAATATACTCAAAAGAATTCTTAAATAAAGAAATAACAGATAAAGAAATTAAAGATTTATCCAAAACATTTTCAGACTTAGCTTTAAATAACGTAATAAATTCTAAATTCACAAAAGGCGCGAGAGAGTTTATTTCATCATCCCAAGACGAATACAATCATTTTATTATCTCAGCAACACCACATGAAGAAATGCATAAAATTGCCGAAGCAAAAGAAATCGATAAATTTTTTAAAGGTATCATGGGTAGCCCTAAATCTAAAACAGAGTGGTTAACTGATTTAATCAAACATAAAATTATAAAAAGAGAAAATAGTTTATTTATAGGCGACGCAAGCGCAGATCTAAAGTCAGCAGAAAATACTAAGATTAAATTTCTATTAAGAAAGCATGACTTAAACAGAAATGAATTCAGTAACTACGAATATAACTCTGTGGAAAATTTCATAAACTTTAATCCAATAGATCATTTTTCATTTAAGAAATATGCACATGCATGACATGCAAAATAAAAAGCTAAATGAGAATACTTTTAACCACAACTTCTTTCCAAGACACCGATGGACATCACCATGATTTATTAAACCGCGAAGGTTTTGAAATCGTTCGTGAGAGAGGTCCTTTGTCTGAGTCCAGGATGTTAGAGCTTGTTGGAGACATCGACGCATTTCTCTGTGGAGATGATAAAATCACACAAGCAGTTATCGATAAAGCTCTACCAAGGCTAAAAGTAATTTCAAAATATGGAGTCGGATTAGACAAAATTGATGTTAACTATGTTTCTGAAAAAGGAATTCCATTAACTTTCTGTCCTGGAGTTAATCATACAACAGTTGCAGAGCATACATTTGCGCTTCTTCTTGCCCTATGCAGAAATTTAGTTACCGAGGCAAACTATTGTTCGAATGGTGAGTGGATTAGAATTACAGGCAATGAAATAATGGGAAAAACAATTTCAATTATTGGGATGGGCAGAATTGGAAAAGAAGTCGCAGTGAGAGCTCGTGCATTTGGTATGAAAGTTGTTGGATTTGATCTTTTTTGGGATGATGAATTCGCAACAAAAAATCAGGTTACTCGTTGCTCAAATATTGACGAGGCTTTAAGTCTAGGTGATGTCATAAGTTTACATGTTAATCTTACTGAAGAAACTCGAGGTCTCATCAATAAAGAACGTATTAATAAAATGAAGAAAGGCGCAATCATTCTTAATTGCGCAAGGGGAGAAATCGTAAATACAAATGATTTGGCAGACGCGTTAAATAATGAAGTTATTGGAGGATATGGCGCAGATGTTCTTGATCAGGAACCTCCCAATAAAAATCATCCATTACTTAAAGCAAAAAATTCAGTTATTACTCCTCACATCGGCTCAAGAACTATTGAATCTGTTCAAAGACAAGCTGAAATGGCTGCCAATAATTTAATTCTTGCTCTAAAAGGGCAAGAGCCGCTCGCACAGGCTAATTAAATAACTTTAAGTGTATATAAATATATGACTGAATTATATATTGCTTGCGGCTTTCGTTGTTTTTGTATAGAAGAAATAAAAAGTCGTTTTAAAGTTAATCAACCAAGTCTACCTTTCGACTTTGGACTCTTCACAACAAAATCCATAATAAAATTCTTAGAAAAAGAAGAATTAAATATAAATATTACAAATACAGCTCCATGTATTAAAACGGAAAATTTTCATAACAACAATATGCTTGGAATAAAATTTGAAAAATCTAGTTATGATCATATGGAAGATTTTATTAAAAAAAATGATTTCGATAATGGAAAATTGAGCTACACTAGACACCCAACAAAATCAATAGAAATGGGTTACCTAGATTCAACTAAGGGATACTATACTTTGTGCGAAGACTATGGATTTGTTTTGGCGCATTATAATTGGCATAAAAGCTCTAGCCCCGAGAAAAACAAGGGAGTGACAGACCCCGAAGAAAACACAAAAAATGTAAGCAGCCTGCTATCCAGAAGAAAAGATAGGTTGCTAGACATGATAGATAACTCTGAAAAAATTAATCTTTGCTATTTAAATCGTCAAAATTATGAATTTATGCAAATAGATGAGGATTCTTATTCATTGTCAAAGGATTTAAATTTATTAAAATCTTATTTTCAGAGTAAATTCCAGAATAAATCATTTGAAATACTTTATTTATAAAATTATAATTGTAAATTCCTATAATAGAAAAAAACTCTCAAAAAATCCTTTAAAAACATCATGACTAAAAAAGTAAAAAATATTATCATCACAGGCGTCACAGGCCAAGACGGCAGTCACATGGCAGATTATCTTCTTAAATTTTTAAGAGAGGAACTAGGTCAAGATAGTTTCATGATTCACGGAGCAGTTAGAAGATTAAGTGTTAAAAATCACGAAAACATTTTACACCTAGAGAGTGATCCTAATTTTACTTTAATAGATATGGATTTAAATGACGCTCATAGTATCAGAGATATCATTTTAGATATTCAGCCAGATTATTTTATTAATTTCGCAGCGCAGTCTTTTGTTGCAGGAAGTTGGAAATACCCAATACAGACATGGGACACAGATGCTAATGCAGTATTACATATCCTTGAATCAATCAGAAGATTTGCGCCAAATTGTAAGTTTTATAATGCTGGATCATCTGAAGAATTTGGAGATGTAGTTACATCACCACAATCCGAAGATCATCCCCTTAGACCTCAATCTCCTTATGGAGCTGCCAAATGTGCAGCAAGGCATTTAGTGAGAGTTTATAGAGAATCTTATAATCTATTTGCAATACAAGGCTGGTTATTTAATCATGAAGGAACCAGAAGAGGTTTGGATTTTGTAACAAGAAAAATTTCTCATGGAGTAGCAAGAATTAAACATGCATTAGATAAAGGAAAAGAACCTACAGTTTTAAAGCTAGGCAATTTAGATGCCCAAAGGGACTGGACAGATGCAGAGGATTTTATGGCTGGAGTTTGGTTAATGCTAAATAACTCAGAACCAAAAGAATATGTTTTAGCTAGCGGAGAAATGCATACTGTCAGAGAATTTGTACAGCATTCCTTATTTTTTTCAGAAATTAGCTATACTAGATCAGGAGAAGGAGATAACGAAAAGTTTTTTACTCAAGATGGAAAATTAATTATTGAAGTAGACCCTAAATTCTACAGACCTGCAGAGGTTCATGAATTACTCGGAGACCCAACCAAGGCAGAAACAGAATTAAACTGGAAGCGCAAAACTAATTTTATGGGATTAGTTAAAAAAATGCTGGACAATGACCTTGCTATACTAAAACAATAAGATTCTAGAAGAAATTGAATACCTGCATTTTATACGAGTTTAGCAATCAAGATATTAGTGAATCAATATTGTACGAAACAAACAATATGACTTACCTTGAGGCTTTAATAGAAACGCTTCGAAAATGTAATTTTAAAGAAATATATATTAACACACAATGTAAATATTCAAAACAAATAGCAAAAGAATTAAGTTTAAAAATACTAGACTTTAAACCTAAAAACCTAAGCGAACTAATGTCTTTATCAGCAGATTCGATTTTGTCAAAATATTTTTTTTTCATAAAAACAACCTTTCCTTTTATTAGCAAAAAAACAATAAATAAATACTTAAAAGAAATTGATTTAAAGCTCTTTGATTCAGGTTTTTCAGCAACAAGTTCAAAAGAATTACCAATATGGAAAAATAATGAACCTTTAAACTTCTCTATTAATTATAGAGATACTTTTAATGAGGAAGATATTTTTGTAGAGAACGGAGCATTCTATCTCAGAACAAGAGACTCAATTATATTAGAAAAAAGTATATATTCTGGATCAATAAAACCGCTAGAAATTCCATTTGAAGAATCAATAAATTTTACTTCGAATAAAATCTACAACCAAGTGATCAATAATAAGTCAGAAAAACGAAACGTGGATAAAGATTATTATAAAATTTTAAACAATAAAACAACATGGCTCTAAATAAAAAAGTCTATATAGCTGGGCATAGAGGGATGGTAGGAAGTGCCTTATTATCTAGACTCCTAGATCAAGGTTATAAAAATTTAATTACTTCAGATAGAAAAAAATTAGACTTAACTAGTCAATCTCAAACCAACGATTTTATAATTAAAGAGAGGCCAAATATTGTAGTAATTTGCGCAGCAAAAGTAGGAGGAATATATGCCAATAATACCTACAAAGGTCAATTTTTGTATAATAATTTGTCCATTGCAAGTAACTTAATCCATGCTTGCCATTTAGTAGGGGTAGATAAACTAATATTCCTGGGATCTTCATGTATTTACCCTAAAGAGTGCCCTCAGCCAATTAAAGAAGAATACTTGTTAACGAGCGCCCTAGAAAAAACAAATGAACCATATGCTATTGCAAAAATAGCTGGACTAAAAATGTGCGAGAGTTATTTCGATCAATATAATAGCAACTTCTATTCAGTCATGCCTTGTAATTTATTTGGGGAGAATGATAATTTTGATCTCAAAACATCTCATGTATTACCAGCCTTAATCAGAAAAGCTCATGATGCAAAAATAAATAATTCTAAATCCATGGAAGTATGGGGCTCTGGAACTCCATTAAGAGAATTCTTATATGTTCAAGATTTAGCAATAGCTCTTCAAATGTGTATAGAAGAAGTAGAAGCAAAAGATATTTATAAAAAAAATATAAGCCACATCAATATTGGGTCTGACGACGAAGTATCTATTAAGGAATTAGCTCAAATAATATGCAATATCGTTGGATTCCAAGGAGAATTAAAATTTGATAATTCAAAACCAGATGGTACAATGAGAAAAAAGATGGATAATACTTTAATTAAAAATTTAGGATTCAAACAAAAATACTCGCTTGAAGAAGCTTTACTTAGGACATATAATCATATAAAACCAACATGGCAATAATAAACAATTCTAATCCAATCGGCCCAATAAGACCTTGGGGAAGGTATGAAATTTTATTTGAATCAAAAACTTGTAAAGTAAAAAGAATTATAGTAAAACCTGAACAAAGACTAAGCTATCAATATCACTTCAAGCGTCAAGAAGCCTGGACAATTATCCAAGGGACTGCAACAATTACTTTAAATGGCGAGATAAAAGATTATCAAACTGGATCTACAGCATTAATACCTCTTAAAGCAAAGCATAGAGTAGAAAACAAAGACTCTAAAAATGATTTAATTTTCATCGAAGTTCAGACAGGAACCTACTTTGGTGAAGATGATATTATTAGAATAGAAGACGACTATAATCGTCCAGAAAAATTTACAGATAGAGACGACACTTTATTTTTATAAAGTTTTAGTGTAATCATATTTATGATTTTAAATGCGATTACTGTAATTACTGCTATAAGCATTTCTATAACGGCTGCGTATTTCAGCATTATCGGCTTAGCAACAATGTTCCCTGGAGCACAGGGAGCTATTATACTAATGGGTTCAGTTCTCGAAGTTGGCAAAATTATCGCAGCGTTATGGCTACACGGACAATGGAACTCTTTATCTAGGTTTGTTAAGATATATCTTACTTCTGCAGTTATAGTATTAATGTTTATAACAAGCATGGGAATTTTCGGCTTCTTAAGTAAGTCTTACGTAATCCACGAAGCTAAAGCCAAAAAAGAAGCTGCAAAATTAGTACAAATAGAAAATAAAATCGAAAGACAACAATTTATTATCGCTGAAGCTCAAAAAATTATTGATTCTCGAAGAGATCAGTCAGCAAGCACAACTGATAAAATCACTGTTTTCATCAAACAAGAAGAGGAAAGAATATCAAAATTAAACACAATAGCAAAAGAATCTATCACTCAAGAAGAATCAAATATAAATAGATGGAAAACAGAAATACAAGAACTTAATCAAATCATATTTAATTTAGAAAATAAATCTGGTTTATTCTCTAATAATAAAAAGAAAATAGAAGCAGAACAAATTAGACAGGCACCCATAATAGAAGGATTAAATAAAAAAATATCAGAAGCAGAAGATTCAATACAGTCAATTAAAAACAATAACCAAAACAACATAAAAGAAATTACTAATAAAATCAAAGAGTTGCAAGACTCTATTATCGAAAGAACAACAGGCAAGAGCGAAGACGCAAATAAGGCTCAGAATAAAATAGATAATGCGCAGCAAATAATAGACGAACTCTCATTAGAAAAATTTGACTATGAAAACTCTGCAAGAGAGTTAGAGGTAGAAGTTGGGCCAGTAAAGTATATTGTAGAAATGATAGGAGACTTTTTTAATAAAAACGTATCACTCGGAACGGCTGTGCGATGGGTAATTATTTGTTTAATTTTTGTATTTGACCCTTTAGCAGTAGTACTTATTGTTGTTTCGGTTCATGCCTTAACCGCCTCCTATGGTAAGATTAAAAAAGTTACAGCATTAGAAGAAGAGGTATCAAGAGCCGAAGAACAATTAAAAACTTTAGAATCAGATTATAAAAAACATATAGACAAAGCAAATAAATACATGTCCAAACAAAATAAAGAATTAAAAGACAGTCAATATTCCGAATTAAATGCTATTGAAGAAGAAATCCTATCAAGAAAATCAAATTTAGAATTAGAAATTAAAAATTTAAAAGAACTACAAAATAAAGTTTCAAAATCAGAAAAAGGTTTAGGAAGAAACCATTGGAATCAGTAATAAATCCTTGACTTTTTCCCTTAGATCACCTATAATATTTAGGTGAAGTTAAACAAGAAACATATCATTGAAGCGTTAGTGGTTATACCTAAAACGCAAAAAAGAGCTTTCTGGGCAAGGGAAATGAAACTACTAAACGGCTTGATGTCAGAATTTGATAATGATAGGTTTTGGCAATTACTTTCCTTTATACAAAAGTATGAAAGTTTAGCTTTTTTCGTATCTCCCTATGGAAAAAAAATCTTAAAAAAAAGATTTAACGAGTATAATTATAAAATACCCAAAACTAAAAAGGTGGAATTAGGAGATAAAGTCGGAGAAGACAAACAATACGATAAGCAACCTTCAACAATCAGACAGTTTTTAAAATGAGTGCAACAAAAGAACTAATAAATGAATTCTTAAATTCAAAAGACAACAAGAAGTTTCACTTCAATCATCACGAAGAATTAAATTATAAAATTCCTAGCGGTAGCCTTAACTTAGATCTAGCTTTAGATGGTGGATTACCTGCAGGAGTACATAGATTTACAGGCATAAACGAAGGAGGAAAAACTAGCTGCGCAATGATGTTTGCTAGAAATTTTCAAAAAATGTTTCCAAAAGATGGAATGGTGGTATACATTAGAAGCGAGGGGAGATTATCTCCAGAGTCATTAAAAAGGTCGGGTATAGATACCGACGAAGAAAAGTTTTTTGTTTTTGACTGTAATGTTTTCGAAAAGGTATTTGAATTAATCAGAATGCTGGTATCCGAAAATAAAGACAATAAGAAATTCTTCTTCATAATAGATAGTGTTGATGCTTTATGCAGGGAGAACGATTACAATAAACCTTTTGTAGAAAGCGAGCAAGTTGCGGGAGGAGCTTTAATCACTTCAGTTTTCTTAAAAAAGATGGTCTTACCAATCATGAAGTCTAATCACGTCATGATTTTGACCTCTCAAGTCAGAATAGAGGTTTCTTCAAACCCGTACGCTTCGAGAGGAGGGCCTAAAACAAAGCAGGCAGGGGGCAATGCAGTCAAACATTATGCCAATTATATCTTAGAGTTCGAAGAAAGGTACTCAAATGATATCATTTGGGAAAACCCTTCAGCAAGCAGAATCGAAGATAAGGGAAATCCAATAGGGCACATCTGTAAGATAAAATTCAGAAAAAGCATTAACGAAAAGACTAATGCTTCAGTTCGGTATCCAATTAGATATGGCATGACAGACGGAAGAAGTATATGGGTTGAAAAAGAACTTTTAGACATGTTAAGAATATGGGGCTTAATTGAACAAAAAGGTGCATGGATTAATTTTGACAAAGATATTATTTCCGCAGCAAGCGAAAAGAAAATAGAGTTACCAGAAAAAATACAAGGCGAACAAAAACTAGTTAACCTCATAGAAGAAAATAACAATATACAAAAATTCTTGTTAGATTTTATTAATAATTTAATCTCAAGCATTTAATGAAGTTCCAAACCCTTCAAGGATCAGTTCGGTCTGTCAAAAAACCTCAAAAATATTTAATCAAGTGGGAGAAGCCAAGTTTAAGTGAATTCCAGTTTTCTGTTAAAGAGTTTCTTAAAACCTTCTGGGAAAACCAAGTGGTCTTTGAAGAGTTTCCAATAGCAGGAACTAAATTAAGTTTAGATTTTTTTAACGCTTCTAAAAATATAGCAATAGAAGTGCAAGGAGCTCAGCACACAAAATACACCCCTTTTTTTCATGGAAATAATAAATCAAATTTTATTGCGCAACTAAGAAGAGATAAAGATAAGCTACGTTTTTGTGAAATAAACAATATAAAACTTGTAGAAATCTACCCAGAAGATAAAATAAATAAAACCCTATTTAAGAAACAAGGTGTAATACTATTATAATATGAATAAAGACGATTTTGACCCAGAAGAATTTGACCCAGAAAAAATACAAGAATTCGCAATACCTACAAGTTTATTAGAAAGGCTTTATGACTTTACGGGATCGACCACAAAAGATAGAGGCTTCTGCTTATCTTATGTGACCCAGTCTGGAGAAGTAATGGTTATACACAAAGCAGATAGCCAAATTATTGATCTAGGACTAAGAAAAGGTTTAGAAAAATACCTTATCGAGTTAGAAGATAGCGAAGGCGGAGGTTTCGAAAGATAATATATTCCTTGACTCATTAAGTAATATTTGATATATTACTTTTAATGATTTTTTCACACGAACTAGAACAGCATTTATTAGCTGGTATATTAAAGTATCCGAATAGCTTCTTTCAAATATCAAACTTCATCAATGAAGATGATTTCAGGGCAAGTGATGAAGGTTTAAATAAAACAATTTTTAAAATACTAAAACAATGTATTGAAGCAGGGGAATCAGTAGATGATATAATAGTAGCCCAAAGGGTTAAAGATTTAAATATCAGCTTTGCAAGCAAGGTTAACCCTACAGATTTTATTAAATCCCTATCAATGAGAAAAATATCGGAATCATCAATTCCAGATATAGCAAAAGATTTAAAAAAATTCACCGTCAGGAATGAAATTATGTCCTCGGCTATTAACGTAGCAAACACAATGAAAAAAATCAAAACTTCTTCAAGTTTTGATGAGATAATAGATGCTGCAGACTCTAAGTACAACTCAAGAATAGATTTATATTTTAAGAAAAGCCACAATCCTCAAAATATCTTTGATAAAATGGAGGAAATTATAGAAGAAAGAGGTAATAACCCTCAAACAGAATTTGGTTTAATGGGTCCCCATGATAGTATTAATAATTTATATGGGTCTTTATTAAGGCCAGGAAACATAACAGTAATAGTTTCAAGGTCTGGAGTAGGGAAAACAACATTTTGTTTAGATTATTGCACGAAGGTCTCATTAAAGTATGATAATATCCCAGTTTTACATTTTGATAACGGGGAGATGAGCGAGGAAGAGATTATGATGAGACAGTGTGCAGCATTATCTGGAGTGCCTATGTATTACCTAGAAACTGGATCATGGAGACAGAACCCAGAACTTGTAGAAAAAGTTCGTAAAGTTTGGCCTCAGATTAAAAACATGAAGCTTTATTATTACAATGTAGCAGGTCAAAGCGTAGACCAAATGATTAACACAATGAGGAGGTTTTACTTCTCAAAAGTGGGCAGAGGAAATAAAATGATTTTTAGCTTTGATTATATAAAAACAACCTCCGAACAAAATAGTAATAATTTATCCCACTGGCAATTAGTAGGAGATATGGTTACTAAATTCAAAAACTTCATACAAGATGAGATAGTTTTTGAGGATGGACCCGTTATAGGAATGCTTACAAGCGTTCAATCAAATAGGCTAGGTATAACAAATAATAGGAATTCAGAAAACGTAGTAGATGACGAGAGTATAGTCTCTCTTTCAGATCAGATCACTCAGTTCAGTTCTCACTTATTTTCACTTAGAAAGAAAACCATTGATGAACTTGCTGAAGATCCAGAGGGTTTTGGAACACATAAATTAATTTGCTTTAAAAACAGGTTTTTAGGTAAAGACGCAGAAAGAGCCTTAAATGAAGTAGAATTACCAGATGGTAGAAAGAAGAAAAATTATATCAATCTAGAAATAAATAATTTTGATATAAAAGACGTTGGAGATTTACAAGATATGATAAACTATCAAAACTCTAACAATATATCAATTGATTCTAATGAGGATGACTTTGTCTTAGACATATGAGTAATAGCGAAGAAGGTATTGATTTTGAATCAATTTTAGAAAAATTAGGTTATTCTCTTAATGATCGAGGGGACTACTGGCAAACCTCTGCGCTTTTTAGAGACGGAGATAATCCTACAGCAATCCAGATTTACAAAAATTCTGGAGTATGGAAAGATTATGTAGAAGATACTAAATTTTTGCCATTCTCAGCTCTAGTAAAGAAAACTGACAACAGTCTAACAGAAGAAGAGTTAACCAAGATACTCAAACAAGAATCCCCGCATGACTTAACTCAAAAACAAAAAAACGAAGACGTTACATTTGATGATGTATACAATGATATTTGCCTCGAAGACCTACTACCTCATTATAAATTTTACCAAAATAAAGGTATACCTAAAGACTTATTAATTAAATTAGATTCTGGTTTAGCAACTAAGGGGCAAATGTACCAACGTTATGTATTTCCTATTAGGAATGAATATAACCAAATTCATGGTTTTGCTGGGAGAGATATGTCTAATAGTTCTAATAGGCCTAAATGGAAACATATAGGTAGAAAGAGTCATTGGGTTTACCCTCATTACAATCTAAACATAAATAATTATACTAAAGTTCTTTTGGTTGAGAGTGTTGGAGATATGCTGTCAATAAAAAGCCATTCAGATTATAACTGCTTAGTTACATTTGGTTTAGAAGTATCACCTACTTTATTAACGTTTTTGATATCCATTAACCCTGAGAAAATTATTATATCTTTTAATAACGATTCTAGCTCTTCTGAAAACAGAGGGTTGAATGGAGCGATCAAAAACTACTTAAAGTTACTTTCATTTTTTGATCAGTCTAAGCTTGACATTTGTCTGCCTATTAAAAATGATTTTGGAGACATGAACAAGGAAGATTATACCTCATTTAATAATAAGCTAAATAATATATTTAACAAAGATCAGTCTAGCTATATAATAGACTACTCAAAAAAAATAAAATTGTCAAAAACCTTGCTCAATAATTTAAAAAAACTATAATATGTCTGAAGATAGGTCACCGCTCTCAGCGAGTAAAATAAAAACATTACAAAGTTGCTCTTGGTTATATTGGTGTTCTTATCATTTAAAACTACCAGACACTGCTAATGATGGAGCTTCTAGAGGTACAGTATGCCACCAATTATTCGAGTGTTTAGGTAACCCGAGACACAAAAAACACTACAACTCAATAATAAAAAGCGGAAATATATGGAAAAATAAAGTTGTATCAAGATATATAAAAACTTTATCTTCAAGTTTAAATGTAGATGACGAAGAGAATTTAGCTTTGATTAACGATATGATAATGAATGGTTTAAAATATGATTTTTTTGGTGGATCAGAAAGTAAACCATCAGAAGCAATATCAGAAAAATCTTTTTTGATCCATGAAGATACTGAAGATATTAAATACTCAATTAGAGGTTTTATAGATAAATTATTTTTATATAAAAAAAAGTCACTCGCCTTAATTAGAGATTTCAAAACTAGCAAAAAAGTTTTTACAGGAAAAGATATTACAGATAATTTGCAAGCCCTAATGTATACTCTTGCAGTTAGTAAATTATACCCTAAAATCAAGAATCGAGCTGCTGAATTTTTATTTTTAAAGTTCAATCTTGAAGATGATATGCTAGGAGGCAAAGGAGAAGGGGTTGTTAATATCTCAAATATAAGAGATGCAGAGCTCAAAGGCTTTGAGTATTTTTTAACTGAAATACAATCTATAGTTGACAACTTTAACGAAAGTGATGCTGAATCTAACTTAGCGGCAACGCAAGATTATCCTTCAGACGGAAGCTTTGGAGGTCCTTTATCTTGTGGTTTTGCAAAAAAACCAGGCCAACTCAAAAAGGATGGGACTAAAATGTGGCATTGCCCTCATAAGTTCCCTTATAACTATTTTAAATTATTAAATAAAGATGGAGAATTAATTAAAACCTCAATGGACAAGTCGGAACTTGAAAATTTAAAACAAGACTCGGACACAATAACCGAACAGCATTATAAAGGTTGTCCACACTGGAATCAAAAAGATGATTTTGATTTATGATGGTTAATATCATAGGTTGCGGTCTTTCTGGGTGCACCAAGCTATAGGTTCAGCATTGCAAGTTATTAACAAGCTTGATTAATGCTTGATATACACAAAAATAAATGCTAAAATATCTTTTTTAAACAAAATATAACAACAAAAAACATAACATATAATGTCTGTGTACAAACATAAATGACCACCCCCATGAACGTAAAAAAGAGGAACGGAAGGCTTGAAGATTTTAATGTTGATAAGATCAATGCATGCGCTCAAAGAGCTTGTGAAAACATAGAAAATGTCTCGGCCAGCGAAATAGTTTTAGATGCTCAATTACAATTATTCGACAAGATTAAAACAGTAGATATAGACAAAGCTTTAATACTTTCAGCAAGAGAAAAAATAGAAAAAGAGCCGAATTATTCTTACGCTGCAGCAGGACTACTACTTAACACCTTATATAAAGAAGTATTCAAAGAGAGCGCAGATTCAGACGCTTTTAAACTTCAATATAGAAAAAGCTTTATACAAAACACTAAAAAATTAGTAAAAGAAGGATTCCTTAATCCTAAACTACTAGAATATGATTTAGGCAAATTATCAGAAGCTTTAAAAATTAGAAGAGATAAATCTTTTAAGTATCTAGGTATACAAATTTTAGCCGACAGATATTTTATTAGACAGGATGGAAAAATTATGGAAGCTCCTCAAAGTTTCTGGATGCGTGTATCTATGGGTCTAGCACTTAACGAAGAAAATAAAGAAGAGTGGGCAATAAAATACTATAATCTATTTAGTCAGTTTCTATACACCTCATCAACCCCAACGCTTTTTAATAGTGGAACAACACATTCACAACTTAGTTCC
>Ga0181568_10000443_pt1 | contig 36710 bp, 7 predicted proteins | sample 101ome_20_FD_133758 | JGI IMG/M metagenome (GOLD analysis project Ga0181568, IMG submission 133758) | Coastal salt marsh microbial communities from the Groves Creek Marsh, Skidaway Island, Georgia - 101404AT metaG (megahit assembly) | ecosystem: Environmental > Aquatic > Marine > Intertidal zone...
CTAAAAATATCCGTGCCTTTTGAAGTCGTTTCGCACCCAGACCTAGCAGCTTTAGAGGGAAGAAAGCCGAGCTCTCGAGAAGAACTTTTCAACCCAAAGTTTATCGATGATCTGGAAATCAGATTGTATCTTTGTTTTCGCAACGATTTTGCCAGAAAGTTTACAAGGACAGATAAGTCGGATCCTGCAAATTTTCAATATTACTCCTCTGCTTTAAAGTGCATGATTCTTGAACAGGGAAGTAAATATTCTGCCCACTTTCTCTTCCCTGCAGCGATTGCCGAGAGAGACGAGTTTGGGGGTAGTTACCCTGAGATTTTGGGCTATGCGGTCGAATTTTCTCGCAAAGGAACTATTCTGGAGGCTTCGGAAGCAATTAAATTTGATAGCTACCGGCAAGAAGAAGTCCTAGAAAAATTTAAGAGTGAAGCATTCAGTAAATCATCCCAAAACGATGGAATACTGATTCCTGCCCACAAGATTGATCAGTCTTTTTTAAGGGATCTTGGACCAGTTTATCTAGATTATTGACTTATTCGCCAAGGAGGCCCGATGCCAGCGAGCAAGGAAATGATCATTAACTTTGGCACATCCCATGTGTCTGCATCGATATTCTCATATGAAAATGATGAGGTCCAGCTGCTAAAGTTTGCCCATCATGATATTATTCAAAATACTGGCAATGAAGAAGCATGGATAGCCGCAATTACGGATGCCCTCCAAGAGCTTTGCCGGGCACATAAATTAAAAGGCTTGGCAAATCTAATTCTACCCGGAAGCCAGTTACTGTCGAAAACCCTAAGGGTTCCCAAAGTTGAACAAGCCAAGCAAAGGAAAATCGTTTCTTACGAACTTGGCCAAAAAATGCCCTTCCCCCTCTCCGAGATGGTTTGGGACTTTCAGGTCATTGATGACGACGGGATTGAGCAGGAAATTCTGGCCTATGCCGTTAAGCCACAGCTGATCAACAGCATCTGTAAAGTTATATACGATTGCGGACTTATTCCTGTGCACATTTGCCCGGGTGCATTGCTTGATTATGAGGTTCTGGTTCGAAGCCAAAAACTTAAGGATTTTTCTGAAAAGGTTCTTATTAATGTTGGTGCGAAATCGACAAGTCTACTCTTTGCCAACCCGACCGGCTATCTGGTGAGGACGATCAATGTCGGTGGAAATGCCTTAACTGAATCAATCGCTGAAAACTTTGGTTTGCCGTTTGAAAAGGCGGAGGAACTAAAAATAAATTTTAACAAGAACCTGCTCAATTTAAGCACCTCTGATCCAGCATCCCCAATCCTTGAGACTGCCAAGCATAATTATTTTAATAAAATTGGTCAGGAAATTTCTCGTTCAATCGTCACCTACAAACGCCTAAAAAAGGGGAAGTCACCCCAGGCAATCATGGCAAGCGGGAACCCCACCAATGACGCAACATTGATAAACTTTCTTTCAGAGAGCCAGCAATTGCCAGTTTTTGCCTTTGATCCTGCCGAACTGCTCTCAATTTCTGAAGACGGGGTTATGGAGAGCGATTTAGAAAAACTACCCTATGTGATCAGTGAGCCGCTTGGGTTCGCCTTCTTGATTTTCGAGAAGAAGTCGTCCTTGGCATCAATTAACCTTCTACCAGAAAGTATTGTCAGGGAATTACGATTCAAAAAGAAAAGAATATGGTTAGTGCTCTCGATGCTCATTTTCGCGTGTTCTCCCTTGCCGTCACTGATAAAATTGTCTGAGGAAGAAGCACAGCTCAATCGCCAGTCGGATACCTTTACAAAAGCTCTCCGCGCCAAAGAGCAGGAGCTTTCTCAAATACACTCGAAAAAGGCCCTTCTGTCTATTTATCAGGATGTTAATCTCAGGTCCTCCAAATTTGTTAACTCACTGAACCGCCTCCATACCCAAATTTACTCCCAAACTAGATTAATTAACAGCATTCAAGATGTTACCCAGTTCGGAGAAATAGAGAACTTATGGATCGACTCTATAACTTATGCAGACCACGCAGAAGGTAAGACAAGCCTCTCCGGGTCGTTTAACAACCAAGAAGAAAGCCTTATCGCTATTAAAATCTCTGGGCGATACCTTGTTAAAATTGAGGATATCCCCCAGTTAGACCAGGAGAGCCAACGCAACAGGTTGATAGACCAAAATAGCATTATTCAGGAAAGCCTGACTGATGGGATATCCAAGATTCCACAAGTGATCAAATTGTCCAAGAAAGTATTTTCAACCGAAGGCAAGGGGGATTTATTTAACCGCTTTTTTACCCATTTTGACCTAGAAATTTTAATCGATACATCAAAATGATTAAGAAACATAAACTATTTGTTATAAGTAATATACTTTTAATATTATCATTTATTTTTCTATTGGCTGCCCATTTTTATATCAAAAGCAATTTGGTAAATCTTAGAAAAGAAAACATTGCTATTGTCCGCGAAATTGATGACATCAATAAGCAATTATTTTTGGAGAATTCCTTAGGTGATGACCTAAAAGTTGCCCATAGTGACAATGGCATCCTCGCGAGCCAATTCAGGGCTTATGCAAATTTTTGGGAGGACTTTTTGGCTCCTAGCACAAACTATTTTGGTGACTCATCGGCAAATTCTGCTTCCAGTGTAAGTGCATACCTTACTAGGTTGTTTACCAGCCTTAAAATTCGTTGTACAACCAATTCAATTAAACTCCAATCCTTAAACGAAGGTAACCTGCCAAGTTCCGTGGTGGGTGACGATAAGTTTGGATTCGGCTTTTCCTCATACGATGGCTTTTGGCCCAGTTTTGACAAAAAGGAGGCCAACCTTCTCGAGAAACAGGCTAAAGTAGTGAACGAGGTTGTAGACGCTCTTGCCTCCTCGACACCACCCGATCGTTCCATAACCCTTCATTTCATTAAGCGAGAAGCTGTTGGCACAACGGATAGTAAGCACATTGACAAGGACATGGTCTCGCCGATTCCCAGTGCTTTCTTGATCCGAAATTTAGCATCTGTAAAATCATACAGATTCCAGGTTTCCTTCACTGGCCGAACAGAAAATGCCCGATCGTTTATCAATCAGTTGAGGCCACCTTTTAGCGTACGGAGGCTGCAGGCATTTAGAAGTGCGGAATACACAAACAGTCAGTCGGAAGTGATTACCCCATTTAACGCACCAAATGATATGGTCTCCAATGAAACAGATATCCTTCCCATCATTCGTGATATTAAAACGCGCTTTGAAATTGATTTAGAATATATATATCATGTGCCTTATAATTATAAAGACTTGTTGGCGAATAACGACTGGGAAAATACTAAAGATTCGCCTCTGAAAGAAGTGCTTGAATCATTCCAAAAAAAATAGCCAAAACTACATGAAAACCTGGTTATTGAAAGTTTACGATAAAGTACTATTTATCGGCTGTACTTTACTTTTCATCTCACAAATATTCTTAGGCAGAGAAGTGGGCTTAGCCGAAAGCCCCTCAGCCGATCTTAGACAGTTTTCCATCATTGATCATTCTGGCCTAAACTACCTTGAGCCAGAGAAAGTCACTTCCGTCCTCCCTGGGGATATTTTGTATTACCGCAAACTTGGAGACATCGATTGGCTATCCGCCGAGATACCCTCCGTAAAGATTTTGAAAAGAACAAATATGTCCGTTGTGACCGAAGCCGGAGAGAACCTGGAAGGCACATTAGTAAGCGATCTTAACCTAGGGGTTGGCTGGTCTCAGTCGGTAGAGTCAATTTCCATCAAACAAAAGAGAGAAACCATCTTCATTCCGCTCAAAAGCATAGCAAAGCTTTCTACAAATCAACAAATATTACTGCCGCCCTCATTGCAGGAATACGACTGGAGCGAAAATGAAATATCTCTCTATCAAAGACTTAATCTTAACCCCGTTGATTCTCTCAATCTGTCGGGGCGCCAGAAGTGGGTGGGAAGCAAAACAGAATCCAATGCAAGTAAGTATGACCTTTTTACACCGCCCATCATTTACATCGACGATGGCAAGTTGACGGCTCGTCTACCAGAAAAAGATAAGCCGCAAGAATTGCAGGAACCTTTCGGGTTGAAATTAATAGATGCCACTAAATCGCCCCACTTTCTAAAGTTAGTCAGTTGGGTGGGAGACATACCATATTTTGAGGACACCCAAGTGAAGCTATCTCCTGGATCTTCCAGAAACGCTAGAAATCGCTTAGAGATGGGTAAATTTTACAAGCGTGATCCCGATCGTAAACCCGGCCAACCTAGCCTTATTGAGTGTCAGCAAAGCGATTCCGAAAAACTGATTAGAGTTGAACACTTTGTTGTGCAGCAGCACAAAAACACGGAAACGGGCGGACTCAGGCTTGTCGGCAGATCATTGGTTCAGGATTTTTTGCTGGGAGGTGAGCCTTTTGAAATCAACAGTTTAATGAAAGAAGTCTACGCAGGGGATTACACTTTCAAATTTACTCTCACATTGCCGCTTACACCACCTCAGGATATTGAAATTAGCAGTAAGGACGAAGGTCGTACTTTCAGCCTTTCTGGCCGCACTTTTCATGTTAAGCAAATTGACTTAAAGGCAAACCGCATAACCTTAATCAAAAAAGATCCAAGAGTACTTGAGGACATTGAAAAAACATTTTCATTTTAGTTCAGTGATGCTCTGCAAATAATCCCCTTTCTATATTGACCATTGGAAATTTCTCTATGGTATTTAAAGGGAACTTCCACAGACAAACTCAACCTCATGCCCTTTTGATTATTCATGCTTAAGATTTCCCTTTCATTGGTCTATGTGCTGGTTGCATTTGTCGCACTGCCTTTTACCATCCATGGTCAATTTTTACCGAGTGTCGATCTTCCTACCCAGGCTCCCCCGCCTGAGGTTGAGGAACTGATTCCACCAGTTTCAGCAGAATCTATCGGTCAAGAAACCAACCTAGTTTTGCTTTTGGACAAGATTCGGCTTTTGTCGACTGGCGGGCGTTTTCTTCAGGCACAGGAGCTTGCTTCTTCCGCTCTTTCCAACCTAGAGCAAACAGAAGAAAACGAATTTTATCTTCGCCAAATTAGAGCCGAGGAAACCAAGCTTTATTTCAAACTAGCCAATGAGGCTATGGCGTCGAAAAAGTACGAGTTGGCCAGTCAGTATATCGAGAGATACCGAAAAAATGTTTCAGAGGAACTCGTCGAGCGCAAAGCCAGAAGAAGCGTTGCTGTGGACCAAACCCGCAACCAAAATGTTAGTTTAGTAGGCAAGTTGGTTGAAGAGCTTGATCAGGCCAAGAAAGACCTTGCAGAAATTAGGGCTAAGACGGGTTTGCCAGAAAACGACGCCAAGCCCGATCTTCAGCGTTTGGTGGATGAAGAAAAATCTAAAATTGAAGTAGGGGTCAGAAAAGCGGAAACCCTTCTTAGGAGGGCCAAGTTAGACAGCTCGCAGGGCAGGTATGAGTTGGCTAACCAGCAAATCGACGAGGCTCTAGCCCAGCTTTCTCCTAATGCAGGCACAATTGCTTTGATAAGTGATCTGTACAAGACGAAGCAGCAGGTTGTGTGGTTTGAGGTGGGTGAGGCGATGCTCAAAGGCAAAGTCGGAGAGGTTCAAGAACTGGTGGTCAAATATAAGCAAATTGAGGACTCCAAAAGAAAGGTTGAGACTGAAACTTTAGGCATTGGAAATGAGATTGATTACGATGCAGAATTAGAAAAGGCAGAGAGTAAAAACGCTGAGCAGGCCAAGTTTGCAGAGGATATGCTGGATGAGGCAAAGAAACTCATTAAGGAAAAAGAATATGACTCTGCCGAAAAAATCCTGATCAAGATATCGAACTACCTCGAACCTAATACCCTGACTTGGCCCATCATTTTGGAAGCATCTCTTGCCAAGAATCGAATTAATTTAGCCAAGGCCGAGGATGCAAGAAAAGTGAAAGATTGGGAGAAAGCCAAAACTTTACTAGATGAGTTCAAGACGGGCTTTTATCAGGACCGAAATATACAGGGTGATACATTAACATTTGGCAGGCCCGGCCTCAAGGAGACCAAAGGCGAAGACGCTGTTAAGGAGGAATTGGAATTGGCCGACGACGCACTCAAGAAAATCAAGAGTGACCAAAAAGATCCTTTCCGCCGAGACATCACGGAATACTCACCTGACTGGAAGAAGGACCAGGAGAAACTACAAGAGCTGTTAATGCGGGCGAAAGTACAGTTCATCAACGGCGATTTGACGGGGGCAACCGAGACCTATCGGGTTGTGGAGACCCGGTACAGCGACAACTTTGAGGCCAAAGAAATGCTCAGAAGAATTTCATCCATGCGCCAAAAAGAAAGCTATCTTGGCTACATTAAAACCAGGCAGGAAATGCTCGAGGAGATTGAGCGTGAATGGGAACGACCCAAAGTATTTGACCGTCAAATCGAGCAGGCCCAGGAAGTGGAAGAGGGGCCCAGTAATATTGAAAACAAGCTCAAATTGATCGAGATTCCTGAAGTTCAATTTTTCAAATCCCCCCTGTCGGACGCCGTTACAGAACTGCAAAGACAATCCCGATTGTTCGATCTGACCGAGCCCGACCCAGCAAAGAAAGGTGTTAACATCATTCCGCTTATTGGGGAAGAGGAGGAGCCGAGCGTCAGTCTCTCACTAAACTCAATGCCCCTGGGAGACATGATACAATTCATTACCGAAATGATCGGCTGGACCTTTGATGTGCGTTCTGATGCCGTTGTTATCACCAAGAGTGGGGGCACATTTAAAGGTCGCCCCCTCGAAACGGAATTTTATGAAATGACTCAAGGAACCATCAGCCGGATGACGGGAAGTTCCAGTGGGGATGGTGGCGGAGATATTGACCCATTCGCCGCACCTGCCGGCGGCGGAGGTGGAGATGCGGATGGCGGAGCCAAAATAAAAGCCTTTTTGGAAAGCACCGGCATTCCTTTTATTGACGGCAAGGGCCATAAGTTCTCCTTTGATGGATTTCAAATGATTATCACTCACGAGAGGAGGTTTCTTGACCTGATAGAGAGAATTCTTTCAAAGTTAGATCAAGATTCCAGCCGTCAGGTTGAAATCGAAACCAAATTTCTTGAGGTGCAGGAGGGTGCTTTGGACGAGATAAGCTTCGACTGGCAATATTCCTGGGGAGATGCAAACTATTTGTACGCTGAAGACGATATTACGACTCCAGCAACAGATCAGTATGGTAGGCCTAAATTGGGATATACAAGGACGCTGACTGGCAACACCCGTACACTTGCGGCTGCCCATTCTCCCTCTGGTACAGACCCTGTCACAACCATCAGACTGCCCAACGAGGAAGTATCGATCAACAATCCCATACCGACATTACCAGGTAAAATTGCGATTGGTGCTGGGGTTAGCCCACTAACAACCATGTCAACCCGTTCCTCCGGGCAAGTAGATGATGTGTCGGGTATGGTAATTGGGAGTAGTCAGGCAGCCATTATGATCAATGCGTTAAAACGCAAACAGGGCACAGATCTCTTAAGTGCGCCCCGAGTCACTGTCATGGATGGGCAGCCCGCGACCATTACGGTCGCTCAGGAATTTATTTATCCCACATCTTACGAGCCTGCACCCGTACCTACAGTGGGCGGCGGTGGCGGCGGAAATAACGATGGCGGCGGGCTTGGCGGTGCCATTCAAATTCAATCAGCAATTCCTCAATTTGAGACGGTTGCACCGGATGATGAACAGCCCGGGTTTAGGGAGGTCGGGGTGGTGCTCAATGTCACTCCCACGATCGAGAAATATAATTCGATCAACTTAAAGCTCACTCCAAAAGTAACTGAGTTCGATGGTTTCATTGAGTATGGTGGAAACTCAGCAATGATAGGAACCGCAAGCGAGGGGACTCCTCCTCTTATCATCCAGCCTTCCGGTATTTTAATGCCTATTTTTTCGGTCCGAAAAGTGGATACTCAGGTGAGTATTTTTGACGGGGCCACTGTCATTATTGGTGGGCTAACCAGGGAGGAGGTAAAGACCGTAAACGACAAAATTCCGGTTCTTGGAAATATCCCTTTGGTGGGCCGTTTATTCCAGTCATCTGCCGAAAGTTACCAAAAGCGGAACCTCCTTATTTTCGTAAGTGCAAGTATTGTAAGTCGTGGAGGGTCTGCGGTGCGGGAGGTGGTGCAGAACATCAGCCCACAGTCCATATTCAAGGACCCGGTTATCATGACGCCCACAGGCACAATACGCCGCACCTTTAAGGAAGACCTTAATGAAAAACCTTGAGATAATGGTTTCCTCGGCGAAGATCCACGCTTTTTCACGTCCCTTACTTTCCGACCACCTGCATACCGAGAACAATCCCGCCCTGCAAATTTTATTATAAATATATTATAAAATTGATATCTACCCTATCCTCACATAGGTTATAAAATGGCAAAATTTCTGAAAACTTTGGTTTTTATCTATAAATCAGCTTTCAGTTTTCTTTGCCTCTGTAGAAGTTGGGCCCCTTCAGTCTGCGGAGTGATTTTTCTTGGTTTTGTCCTCACATACCTGACCACAGAGAGAAATTTAAAGCAACAAAGCCCGGATTTAGTTACACCTGCTGGCATTGTGCAAAAAAAGCTCATTGCTAATAGTGAGTGGTCTATTGCTTCAATAAACAAACAGCCAACTGTACCAGCTAAGAGACTTGACGATGAAGATTCCATCTGGTGCCAGGTGCGTGATTATGTGGACCTTTCGAGTCACCCCAGTATCACCGCCTTCCAAAACTGGGTAGATGAGTTTGATCTCTTTGCCTGCTTGCAGGAAACGGAGGCATGCCCAGATCATGATCCCCGATTTGTTAGGCAATGGCTGCAAAGAGGTGAGAAATTGGCCCGGGAGCGCCGTTCTACTTTTGAAAAAATAATCAGAGGTGATCCCAAAAGGGCGATCGAACTAGCTATTTCTGATGATGTAATTGAACGCTTGCCCCCACAAATTCAGGGACACCTTGAAAAATGGGAAAGTGCGATGATTGATATCACCGCAATGAATGTTTGTTATGACCCATCTCACCCAAGTTTGATTGTTAGAAATGCCCATTTTGGCAAGGAGAGGAACTTGCGGCTCTGGAGTTTCGGAAAGAGAAAAAATATTAAAACGGTCCGGGGAATAGCGGTTTGGGGCGTTTCTCTTGGGCGAGATTTTGCTATGAGTGACCAACCCTACAAGGTTAGCCAAACTAACGAAACTCTCGGAACGGTATTATTAGGTGGCCAAGCCATACCCTTTTCTAATTCTGCGCAAAAGGAGTGGATTGCCCTTAATATTACCAAGGCAGAGCGAAGAGGTATTCTTGGGGATGGAAAGATAAGTTACCCGATTGCAATGGGGTCAGATGGAGTAACTATTACCCAGGATAAGTATCTCCTGAGACAAGCCGCAACTTTTGCCGAAGCATATCAGGACTCGATTGATCAAAATGGTTCACTTTTGGTCATCGAGAACGAAGAGGAGCATTACGAAGTACTCACCTTTTTGAGGAGTAAGCTTAATACAGATCTTGGCAGGACAGGCACCACTAGCCAGGAAACAAATGCCAGCCTTGTTTGGCTTGGTCTAACCGATGATGACGAACAGAATGGCACAAAATACGCAACGGAGACAGGCACCCAAGTCCTCGAAATTAACGCAACAGAAGGAAATTGGACATGGATGAATGGCAACCGGCTTGAAGATGGTTTTATCAATTGGCGTGAAGGCTTTCCTTCTAATGCAACCACTGCACACAACTATGCTGCCCTCGAATGGAATGTATCGGATGTAAGAAATTTTCAAGGAAATGATACAAATGGCACATGGGTAGATATCAATCAGAGTGAGCACAAACTTCGTTATGTGATTGAATTTGAGCTTCCAGAAACACAGTCGATCCAAGTATCTCTGAAGGGGTTTAGGAAATTTCTGGTCATACCTGCTCGCTGGATTGATGAAACCGACCACTTTAAAAGTCATCTGGGTGGAGGGAATGATCCTCTTGTCAACTATCTTGGGGAGCCGATTAACGATCAAATACATGCTGACCCCTTTGATGCAATGACTAGGCAAAATCTTGAGGAAACCATGAATTTGGTAAGTGAATTTTATGCCCGCAATCTGGATAATGAGCTCGAATTAACACCAGTTATCACTTCCACTGTCACTCTACCATTTTACAAAGCAACATCTGACGGTACCGAGGAAAGTGCTGAGCCGACCATTTTTGATACCGATGGTAACTTCACCGATTATAAGCCCTTGAACATAAATCAAGAATATTCATTGATTGGAGAGGTTGCCGGGACTGCATTAAAGCTTGCCGGGCAGGAAAGTGAGAGATGGGACATTAATGGACCTGCTTTTTTTGGAATCGCTGACTTGCGAATTACCTCGTCAAACGGTTTGGTTTCCGGAGGATACGATAGCCCGCCATCGGTTACTATCGAGGGCGGTGCGTTTATTAATCCAGAAACTCTTGCCCCTCACCCCCACTTCAAAGCAGCCGAAGCCGAGGTTGTATTAAATGATGATGGGAACATCACCGCCATCAAGTTGCTTAGCCCCGGGGAATATTATTTTGATCCGAATTTAGGAATGGGATTAGACAACCGAAACCCTCCGGATTCACTCGCCCTGACAATCTTTGATTGGAATTACCTTGGTGATCCGAATAGTCCCCACAATATTTATCTAGAATTGTGTAAACATTTGGATAGCGACGGGGATGGACTTGCGGAGTGGCCAAAGCCCGAAGTCGTCATCAATGGTGATAATCAATACGACCCCAATTTCTCCCTCGACGAACTTTCAGTTGCCAACCTCTGCGTCACTTATGTCTGCTTAACTACCGGCGATGCGGGAGGCGTAGGGGGCTTAGGCACTCTTGGTGGCATGGGGTCATGGGTGAATATAAATTCCGGAATGAGTGCTCCCGGACTGACAATCCATGAGATGGGGCACAACTTTGGGCTTAATCACTCTCAGCGGTATGTTAGTTACAGTGAAAAAGCAGCCAGTGATGAGGGGCTTAAAATTGATTATGGCAATCCTTATTCCGTCATGGGAGATGCCGATTATGGTGACTTCACAATTTTGCAAAAATATTATCTTAACCGAAGACTGGGTGCTGGATATCGCGTTAGTACAAAGCTGGGAGCGGATATTGCGAACACAACAGGAAGCACTACTGCCCAAGCTTTAGAAGAAGGGGAGGGCAGGCCAGATAATACTTTTCGCATATATCGGAGTGACTATCACAGCCCCCCTCGCTTTCTGAGGGAAGGGAATTATACTTTGGTTTTGCCAGCATTTGAGTCCGCTTTGCTCAAGCACTATGTTAATAATGGTGGTATTATGCTATCTATAAGTGGAACGGGCGAGGAGGCGAATGGCACAATCCGCCTCCCCAATTCCCAAGCTCAACCAATACTGGAAATCACAGGTGGGGGTCGTGGTTTTGTTGAACAGCCTCACATAGTTGCATTGGATGAAAATGGAACAGAAGTTCTAACGATCAATGCTTCCTGGATTCAAGTTTCAAACGGAAAGGGAAATAATTTGACGCAGGCGGACCTACTAGATTACTCCGATGAGGCTCGTTGGATAAGGGGGATTTTTACCCCAACTCCCGCCACATTTGATCTTGCGTTCGATCTTCAGCCCTCCAGCCTGGCCCCTGATGGTCTTTTCCTTGCGGACCAGTTGGTGGATTATTATGTCTCCTATCGAAGTGATGTTTCCGAACATGGGGTTTCTCTCCTTATGTCAACATCAATTCTAGGTGATTATCTTGAGGGATTTTTACTGGACGCTACGCCGCAAACACCAAGCGTACTTAGCGATACACCTCTTTTGCTCGGTAATACCTACTCAGATTATTCCGCAGATCGCCATTTCACCCCGATCCGCAAGGGCGGAAGCGAGGTCATGCCATGGATTGAAGTAGTGGTACATCACAATACAGTGGAAAGCGGGGAAGCCAAGGCTCCGCAGTTCAATTTTTCAGTGAGTAATACGGCACCGAAAACTAATGAATATATCCAATTTTCTGCTATGGTTAATGATGGAAACACCACTGAATATGCTTATGCCTGGTTTATCAATGAACAGTCAGTGGATGATATCACAGTCCTTAACCAACCTTCCATATACAAATCTTTCACGCAACCTGGGAAATATGTTGTTAGGGTGGTGGTTTCCGATATGAGGGGCGGCATTTCCTCCCGAAACCTCGAGGTGATTGTGGATGGAGAGGAAATACAAAATTTATCAACGGTTTCAGGTACAGTTCGGTCTAGTCAGGGAAGTGTTCAGGGAGCACGCGTACTTATAGATAAAGCACCCCTGATTGAACACAGGGTATCTGTGGTTGGTGATTTACAGCACAGTTTTTTTACCAATGGTAAAGACGAGCCAATTAGGTTTCAAATTGATGGAATGACCTCCCCTGATCTATTTTTACGTCGTGGAGAGGTGCACCGCTTCCATTTTGATTACACAACACGGAATTACCCACTGACTTTTCTAGCGGAGGCCGAGAATGCACCTCCAAGAGTACATGTTAACATGGTAAGCGATCCTCGTCCTGATCTAGAAAAAGGTGCACAGTATTTCCGTAATCCACAAATCACCTACAAGGTCAATTCGACTTATGGATCGTACCTTTCAGAAACTGTTGGGGATTACTACACAATGTTGACTTTTTTAAGCGAACAGAATGGCAGTTTTGCAATTGAGGAATCGAATGGCACCCATCTTAAGGCCCTTCAATACTTGGACGAACAGAACATCTCTTCTTTTGCGAATGCCAATCTTATTACCCGCCCCTATGCCCGTGCGATTATGCAGGAAAGCAACATCTCTTCGGGCAGGGTGGGGCCAACAAGCTTTGGTGAAACAGGATACATCACCTATGGAGGTAAGGGCTACGGCTTGATCAATATACCTACGGTGAAAGTAAGAAGATCCAGCATTTGGGAGGATTACAACAAAACAGATGCCAATGCCACGGCAAAGGTCGACGGGGTGAACACGATATCCCCCGTCCTTGCAGACGAATTTCTTGGAGCAAGCTGGGAAACTCGCAGTGTGGATTCTCCAATACCAAGTTTGGTTGTCTGGGGTTCCGGTGGAGCAAGCCCGGATGATCCTGATTCTGAGGTCAACGCAACAGTGGATGGCTGGACTACTGAAGAGGGCGACCCAATGCGCACAATCAATGTGCTAAACCAGGGAAAGGGATTTGAGCCAAACAGTACGATGGCAGTGCTTCACTACCCGATCGGACCATTTGCGTATTGGAGTTTTGACCGTCATGAAACCTTATTTGAGGACAATACCACTGCCCGTTACCAACCATCGCCTGCATGGAATCGTGAAATTTATCGTTCTCAACTGGTGCACTATTTCAAATTCGATGAGAATTTTAGTGGTGGCGTACAGGACGAGATTGATCCAACTTTCCACCTGGAGGGGAATGTAACGGGCGGTTTTACTGAATCGGATTTTGAAAGTTGGGGGCTGCTAGGAAAGTCGATTCTTTTGGAACAAGCGGAGATAAATGCTACCAACACGCTGAGTTCATCGGATCTGAATTTCACCCTTTCGTTATGGGTTAAACCTGAAGGTGATTACAACATAAGCTTCACGGATTCTTCGGTAGATACGGACGCTTTCTTTATCAGCTTTGATGCAGGGCCAGGGGAATATTCGATTGATGATGGAGTCGGAGGTAACACCCAAATACCTAAAAACAAAAATGGGTGGACCCACCTAGCTGTTGTGAATGGGGGCGACACCACAATTCTCTATATTGATGGATATTCTTTAACCGCTACTACAGATGAAATTGGCATTCCAGACATCTCTATCTCTACTGAAAGCAGGCTTTATCTGGATGAATGGAGGCTCTACCAAACAGATCTTGAGGAAGCGAGCATTCGCTACCTAAGCGGAATTTCCTTTTTAGATATATCGGGTAATAAGCGCCATGCCTCCCCTATGGGAGAAAACTCTTTCCTCTCTGCACCTGATCGTAACATGAGTAGTGATGATGTGCCGGCGGACGACCCCTTCCTTAATTCTGAGCATGGTTCGGGCGTCTTGGGAGACTCGTACTTGAATGAAGACAACGGTAAATCGGCTATATTCAATGGTGCATCTCAGTACCTCGATCTCGATAGCCACATTCAGGAATTTGGCCTAGCAGAAGGTTCTATTAGTGTATGGATAAAGCCCGATTTTCAGGATACTGCCCCTATTTTTTCTCTCGGTAGTGCATATGAGACAATTGATAATAATGGAACAGCGGAGCTTAGTGCATCAGGAGCAATTTTTTCCCTTGAATTGTTTGCGGGGTATCCCCGGTTGGGCGGGTTTCGTACCATTGGAGCCAACTCTATTCCAACCGCAGAATGGAGCCACCTTGTTGCCACATTTCCACTGATTCAATTTTGGATCAATGGAGTGGAGGCCCCTGCGGAAATTATAACCACAGGTAATACGGAATTTGAGGAAGCATCCGATTTACTAGATCTATCTATTACTGCTGAATTTTTCCGCGTTGGTTATTCTTTTGACCGGTATGCTCTTTCACAAAGCGACAGCCTGCCAGCCTCCCCCCCTCTGGCTTATTTTAGGGGTGGCATCGATGATTTGATTATATATGACCGTCCACTTACCACAGAGGAAGTCACTTTTCTCTACGAGTTAAGAAGGGGTCGCGAAGAAATACCTAGGCTTGAAGCAGTTGTGGATGCAGTTGGAACAATTGAGATCCATGAAGGTGGAGAAGGATACCGCGAAAACCCCGACCTAATCTTTTGGTATGGAGAAGAGGAGAATGAGTCGGATTTAGAGAATACTTACACCACGCTTGCGATGCTCGAAGCAAACAGAACTGAAGATAACACGAGTTTGGGTATGTTTGCTTATGTGATGGAGGACGATTCTGTGTATTCCTTTCACAAGGGCAAGGAGGCGGATCGTAATTATAGTTGGCGGACTGGAGCAGCGGAAAATGGGTGGAGGAAGTTAATCCCGGCATATGGTATTGGGGAATTTGAGGATGCATCTTTGGGGGATGTGGTATGGTCCAAGAAAATGGACGATCTGGTCGATGTCCCTATGCCCGACGGTAGGCTTCGAACTCAGCGATTTGTCGACTATGTGACGATGGATATTAACTACTCTAGGCCGCTTGAGCTAAATAGTTCACTTGACTCGACCTACAACTATTACAAGCCAAAGGGGCTTTATGGTTTCACAGAACGGGTTGAGTTTAATGTGACCTCACCGACCGAATTTAATCCCGGTGCCCTATCAGGCAACACTGCGGAAGCTTTTGCCTTCTTCTTTCTCGATCATGAATCGAATGACTCGATTACAATTATTGACAGTGGCGAGGGGATGGACTCACTTCTTGTAAGCCAAGTGGAGGTATTTGGCCCTGGCTACCGGCCAAAAGGAATTGGGGGAGAGGAAGAAGAATGGACTGATGCATACATTGACACCCACACAGAAGTTACTGACCCGGTGATAACCTCTATTTTTGGAGGCTTTACCCATTACGATTGGAATGGCACTCATGATATACACCTTGAGCCCCTGGGATCGGAGATAGAAGATAAACTTTCGGCAATAGCGCTGGAAAATCCAGGCTTTGGATATTCCATGCCTTGCGAAGTTAAGGTACTTGGGGGCTTTCCCCAATTTACCAACTACTTGTATTCGGATCTGAATACCACCTATGCCAACCAGATCACAGATGCCAATCAAACCGGCATTTCCTATGACTTTCGGGAAGCGAATATTACGGTTTCCCAAATTGACTCGAATGGTTCCATTTTAGACTTTACCATATCAGACGGAGGCCATGGATATGTACCTTATTGGCATCTTGATAAGACCAGCGAATTTGCATTATGGCCGGAGCCATTGGCGGGGAACCACCCACATGGAGGTCAAAAATTACACCAATTAGGATACCCCCTAGTTTTAGTTACTGGAGGAGGAGGCCATGGTGCCATATTTCTTGCCGATATAAACGCAACCGGTTCAATTACCGATATTATAGCAGCTACTGATAAGTACGGTAACGAGCTTAGGGGGCGCGGATATTTCAATTTTCAGGCAGGCAATGCCCCTAAAGCAACGATTCCTAGTGTTCCTGCTGTTTCTTCTAAAAAAGAACCCTCTATTAAGGTCAGGTTGGGAGGCTACCTAAAGGAGATACCGCCTTGTACTGCCTGTCAATCCGGCACTCACTCTGCTTCGCCTACAAGATATTCCCATCTAGAGCCATGGGTTGAAATATGGGACAGGGGGCGGACAGAAGCAGAAATCGATTCCGAGGGATTGCGTGCCCATGGTGCACCAAAAGTCGTAAACGGCAGGATAACCAAAGTTGTTGTTACGAAAAGCGGCGGCGGCTACATCGATCCTGTCGCCGTTGTTCGGGATGTTGCGCCTAAGAATGGTATTTACAACGACAATGGAGTGTTTCGCAGAAAATGGATATGTCATTTTAATAGGTTAACCAAGGCAGGGCAAAAAGAGATCTGTGGCCATGTCCACTGGGGGTATTACCCGCCTGAAGAATGCCCGGGAGAAACAGACGATGACCTGCCTTACGAAGATGAGAACGGAACGATCATCTATGCAACCGGTGATCAAATTCAGGGTTGGCGTAAAAGGCACGATGCTGAAAATGTACGAGAACACTTCCATTGTCTAGCTGAAGAAAATTCAAGCCTGCGCGAGGCACACCTTAGTGCAAACTTTGTCACACGAAAATGCTGGGGAACCAAGTTCACATATATTCTCGATGAGAATGGATCTTATTATCGTAACCCAAGAAGGGATTGGCTGTCAATTGATGCCAATCTTACGGTAGTTACTGAAAAAGGAAAAATTCGCGAAATTATCGTCGATAACCCGGAGACCAATGCCAATTACTTTGCCAGCCAAATTATCGTTCAGGGCACAGGCAGCGAAGTCGATGCGATTCCAGTTTTTGACGATGCAGGAATTAATACACAGGTCATTTTTGATGATCCCCGACTCAAGAATTTGGAGTTCGACATTATCGACCGACCATATGGTGCGGGGCAAGGCTTTAGGGAAAGACCATGGAGCTGGGATTCAAGCGTGGAGGATCCCTATTCCACTCCTGGTGGCACACCTATGGAAACAAGTTCCTTTGAGCCCAAATTTCCCTATCCAGATAAGGTTAGAGTGTGGGCCCACCATTCTGAGGTTGCTCCTGGTATTCAGATTATGGCAAATCCTTACGGAGTCACTGATATGTTCCCTGTTTGGTCTTGGAACTTTGGTGATCCGGTTCTTGCGGATAGTTTAGGAGAACGGATTTCTGAAATTGAAGTATTGGATGGAGGAACATTTACTGGCCGCCGAGATACGAACGCATCAGTGGTTATCGACTTTAATGATACGGTTATCATTACTGATCAAAATGATCAAAATATCTCTACAATTTTGGATCTAGACAGGGATGGCCAGAATGATTTTCAGGAGGCCAATGCAACCGCTTATTTCAATTCATTTCTCACCTCTTTTCTTCTCGATGCCAATGGCACTTACGAGGAAAATTCTAGCGGAACAATCATTGAACGAGGTTTATTTTTGGAAGATCCGCGGGTTTATATTTTGGATGGCCAGGCACTCAAATCAGTTGTGGGTAGCACAAAACTGCCTGATGCACCTGATGCGTACGACGCCTTTGCCTATCCAGAGGAAGAGCTGGCTGAATTTATCCGCTTAAATGAGTTTCAAGAGGGATGGGAGGGGAAGGGCACATTTGCACAACATGGCCTGCTCAAATATGATGCTGAGGCAGACAAAGCGTATGTAGATTTGTTTGTCGATGATCGTTTTCCCGACCAATTTTACTATGGATATGGTAAAATTACACTGAACGACGACTTGACCGACGCGGTTTTACCTAGGGCGGGGGGTAAAATTTATGTCTCGGAAAGTGTGCCTGGATTGAGTTGGGGCGTCAATGAACCAAGGACTAAAAAGAAACAATACTCTTACACAGATGTTAATGGCTATTATGCACTGCCCAACCTTGAGCCTGGTCTCTACAATATGGCCGTCTTCATGGAAGATAAACAATTACAGGAATCAACATTCAGGCCGACTGATAATTTGTATAGGGTATCTCAGCTTTTGTATGTGCCAGGATTTCCCGAGTTGCTTCTTGAGACAGATAATGCAGGACAGGGTATAAGCAGTCTGGTTTGGTCTGAGCAGGCACGAAGTCTTTCCAGGCCATCAAATCCCAAAAGTACAGAGACAGACGAGTACAATCAGGAGTTTCGTTTAGGAAAAAGGCTGGAAGGGGTAGGGCGGGGCTTTGATCCCAATGCCCCTGTGCCCCATCTAATCTTTGAGCCTGGCATTGATAACATCAGCAGGCAGCCTCCAAACATTAAGGTCGAAGTTTTGATAGATGGATCGCTCAGCCTTCGAATAGTGGATGATGTAAATACCTCGAAATATTTTCCACATGACAGATTCCTTGTGAGGTATTCTTCTAGTATTAGCGGTGTCGATTTTGTGGAAAGCTTTTTATATTCCGAGTCGAATATGACGATCGGCTCAGGTTCTTTGGGGTCGGGGACTGTCGGAGAGCCCCACCTCACGATTTTCCCAGGTGATAGCAACGGTACGAATGCTATAGAAGGACCTTTATCCAGTTTATCAAATGGAGATATACCTTTTAAGTTACGAGCACAAGTGCACGAGGCAAATGGCTCCATTTATGGTAATGCCCAAATAGACTGGGCGATATATTTTGATTTCAACTCCTCCGAGGGCAATAACACCCGCATAGCCCAGCTTGAAGGGTATAACGCACCTCTTCAACCGGATGGTAAGCGTGAACTTAATGCTACGGGTGATCAAGTTGACCTTTATTTGTATTCAACTTTGCGTCGCCTGTATGGGACGGTGAAAGGTTTTGAAATTTTGACCGGTGGCTTTGGCTACAATGAAAGCGATGTGGTTACTCTAGAAAGTGTCAGTGGTTATGGTTTGGATGCGAATGTAACCCGAGTGGATACTAATGGCAGCATTGAGGAAATTACGGTTCAGAAGGGAGGGTTTATATTTTCAGTGGATGATGAAGTGAAGGTTTATTCCGCAATGGGCTCTGGTGCCGTCCTCCGCCCTGTATTTTATGACGGATACCTCACCATAGAGGCCAACTCAACTGTCGCAGATGGAACTCCCGTCAGCTCAGAGGCTAAAATTCGGGCTTCCTTGAGGGATATGCTAACAAACCAGGAAAGGTGGCTCGATCAATACCTTGACTCTTTCATGGAACAAAATGTTTCCTGGTGGCAGGAGGATCTTAATAATTCCATACTTCATGAAGATCTGGATGATGACAATCTGACGAACTTTAGGGAATGGTTATATGGCTCGAACCCCCTCCAGCCAGACACGGATGATGACAACCTAACTGATAATCAGGAGGTAGAACTAACTTTTGGCTCGAGTCCAGTCCTTGTTGATACCGATAGAGATGGCCTGAGCGATTTTTATGAATGGAACAGAACAACCCGGACTAACCCCCGGAATCAGGATAGTGACGGTGACGGCTTATTGGACGGAGAAGACAAAAATCCGGATGACCCAAATGTGGTTGGCGTAATTTCTGGAAGAATTTTCGTTAGCAACAAGTATTCGTCCGCTTTCAAAAATACCTATTATCGCTTTGCTGAAAGCAATGAAACTGCAGGTTGGAATGCAACTGCTGGCTGGAAGAGAACTTGGCTGGGTTCGCCCCAATTCTTTTACGAAGAAGGATTATTTTATGACCGAAATTATACAATTCAAGTCTACCTAGAGCTAAACGATGCCTCTGGAGTAGCAGATTACGACGAGGGCGAACCTTTTGTTGAGCACAATGTAACCTTATTGGCGAATGAATATGGAATTCCATTGGTGCCTGAAGACCTTGTCCCTGAATTGAGGATTCCTCCCTTGGCCCAATTTAATAAAACCATTGAAATAACTGAAACAAACCAAACCAATGCGTTTGTTTGGGAAGTCAATGCCACAGATCCTTACTACACTGACAGTACTTGGACAATGAACGATCCCCCTTCGGACCGGGGTATTATTATTGATGGCAACTTCACCGAGTATTTAACCGGTCTTCCGAAAAGCGGTTACGATTACAATAATTCAAGCCTGATTGATATAGAAGGTATTCCTCCGGGCCTGTATACCTTGTACTATCAGGCATTTGATAGCTTTAGTAATTATTCAGAGACTGCGGAGCAGAACATTACCATTATCGATAGACAACCCCCATTTCTTACGCTCATTGACTTTTCCTTAAACCTTGGAATTACAACTGAAGAAAACGCATCTATTTCTCAGATTTACCCTGATTATCAAGGTGTCGACTTTACCTTTTTAGAACAGCAAAATACATCAGTGGACTTAAATTGGTCTATTGGCACTCCGTTTATTCCAGCAAATATGTTTATTGAGGCACGCGACAATAAGTCTGGCGAAGTGAGTTGGAGCCTTACTCATGAAGGAAAAAGTTTTGACTCATTGGAAAGAGACGCACCTGCAAAACTCGACCTAAATCTTACTGCCGAAGATGAGGCTGGAAATATTTCCAGCCTCATCATAGCTCTGAGTTTCCAAGACAATCAGGCCCCAGTTCTTACTCTGTCGGGCCCATCCATTGATTCAAATAATTCACTAGAGGTTTATCGTGGTCGAGGATTTTACCTTGAAGATGAAGTTCAAGTTTTTGCGGATGACAGTTACGAAAATTATGTTTCCGAAATTTTGAATTATGAAAATAACCAGTCACTTTTTAATGAGATAAAATGGTCAGAATTAGGTCTTACTAACACGCAGGAAGAGGGAAAAATGCTCATCATGCCAGGAGAAGAAAATAATTACACGATTACCTTTTCTTACACCGATGACTCAAACAATACTGGCTTTGCACTCTTGCATCTTGAGGTAAAGGAACCGGCATGGACAATTGCGGGAAAAGCAATCGATGGCTACTTGATGGGATCCAGGGTGAGCTTTTTAAGCTCGGCAAGTGGCCCTACGGCAAAAACGGATGAAAATGGCAGTTTTACCCTCTTTTTTACGGATGAAGAGTTGGATGAATTTGATGACAACCAAAATGGCCGACTCGATGGAGAGGAGGGGCTTATTGTGGTTAGTGGGGGCATAGACATTGACACCAATGCATCTTTTATGGGCCAGCTAAGAGCAGATGCGGAGTCGAATATAGTTTCGCCCCTTACCAGTATCGTTTACTCAATGGTTCAAGATGGCATTCGTTTCGAGGATGCACAGAGTCGAGTTTTAACTGCACTTAATTTGAACCCTGACATTCAGCTGCGTTCGTTCGATCCTATCGCTGAGATTGTGAGCGGCAATCCTCTTGCTCAAGCGGTGCTACTCGCGAATCTTAGATTAGCTAATGTGGTCAATATTTCCGAAACCATCCTTTCAGCATCGGCCGACAGTACCTATCAAACCGGGGATGCTAGTGTTGCTCTATACAGGCAACTTGCCAGCAATCTTAAAAGTACGAGTGGAGAAATAATCCTCCAGGAGTTTATAGAAACCGCTATGCCTAAAGTTTTTGATTCCTTGGGTTTGAGCGAAAGCTTCAGCGAACTTGAGCAGGCGGCTATTGCAGGAATTATTCTTAAAGCTGATCCTCAAAATGGTCTTGAGTCAGCACTTCCCCTCCACGAAGCCTATGAAGCTTTGGTTGGCACTCAACTATGGCTTAAGGAAAATATCTTTGATTCGGTAAATGTAATGATTGAAGATAAACTAACTCTAAGTGAGTCCGACATTTTATTTCTTGAGGACACCACGGACCCAATCAGCACTTCCCTTGTATCCCAAATTATTTCCCAACGAAGATCCAATCATTTTAATCCGCATGCCGAGAACTTTTCTGCCCCCTTGAATTCTCTGCAACTTGCCGAGGATTGCATTTGGTTCATCGAGTCAACCGATGCCGACGGAGACACCGTCAAACAAAGCCTAATATCCGGAAACATAGACTTAGATGGCGACGGAAACTTTGCACTCAAATTAATGCCTGATGGCAGACTTTGCGTAGCGGACTACGATGATCTTCATTTGATGGCAGGCTCTTCTGTACGGCTTGAAGTGCAGCTTGATGACCAAAGGGGCAGAACGAGTCGTGTTACCGGTAGTGTTCAGATTAAAAATCTTCTCGCCCTCCAATCATTGCAGATGGGGAACTCTTGGTTTCAATCAGACTGGCTAGGGGTCTTTTATTCGGGTGAAGGATCCTGGGTTTACCACCATCCAATTGGCTGGCTTTATGTTCACCCGGACGGCCAGGGAGGTTTTTGGTTTTGGGATCACAAGTGGAATCTTTGGTGGTGGTCAGAAAAACAGGCTTTTCCTTGGATTTATCGTGACGAGTCAACTCAATGGGATTACTTAAAGATTATGCCCGAAGGTATTAATATTTTTGATCTTAGAAATCGAAGATGGAGAAGGCGAGAATGACACTATCCAGAAATTTGATCAGCCCATTTATTTTCCTATTTCTGGCAGGCTTCTTTTTTCTGTCTGCGAAGCTTTTTGCCCAGGAAGATGTAAGTTTTTTAGACCTGGGAGTAGAATTTACTAATCCACCGTCCAGTGTTAAAATAAATGGGGTTTTTGGCATTACTGGAAGAGTCTATCTTGAAGCCAACTCAACCGATACTAGTGAATCGATCACGGTCAAAATTTACTTAAAAGATCCGAACGGAATTATTCTTGATAGTCATACTCAGTCTTGGTCAGGGTTCAACCAAAGTACGAACGGAGTATGGAGCAAAGGCCACCCGGAACAGATGCTCTTCCAGATTCCCTGGTCACAGTCTGTAAATTGGCAAGAATCCGCTCGATGGACACTATCTGCCGAGATCATCTCCTCTTCCATTGACGCAAACACAAACAATGATACCGCCACGATTTCTTTTGGTCTTGATGTGCCGGACCTGAGGACCTCAATAGAAACGGTAAGTGCAGTGGAGCCCCTGAGTGGTGCGGAGAGTGATAACTATGTTCCCAACACGAATTACACTGTGAGTGGTTCAATTACGAACTTTGGGAATGTAACTACCCAACCAGGCATTTACATCCCGGTATCCGCAAAATTGATTCGCATAGGAGAGAGCGGTGACCAACAGGGCGTGATGGATGAAGAAACCATATTGCTACCAGCCGAAGATCAGTTTGAGACACTCATGCCTAATGCATCCTGGGAGTTCAAAATCGAAAACTTATTTCTGCCTGCAAATGCGAGTGGCAATTTCGCCGTTTTGGTAACGGTCAACCCGCAGGATATACCATCGGGTCCTGTACAAATTGAAAGCAGTTATCTCAATAACGCTGATTTACATCCAGGTACACCTCAAGATACCAACGCTGATGGTGCATCCGATATTTTTATCGGACCCTTTATCAACATTTCTTCCTCCTCAGATGTAAACGAAACAAGTGCCCGCCCTGATCTTAGATATGTCGAGGGAAGTTATGCCGGTGAACGAGGCTCATTTCGCGGCTTAGAGCCAGTGTATTTATCGTTTGCGATCCGAAATTCAGGAAACCGCATTGTTGCACCGGGAGATTCGATTAGTGCTCAAATACTTTTGTCGAAGGATCTTAGTGCGGATGCCGGAGATTTCCTGCTACGAGAATTCAATTTAGGAGGCAGTGGAATAGGGGAGGGTTTACTCGCGGGGGAAACAATTAATCTTACTTGGTTTCAGCAAATGCCAGATAACTATGAAGGGGACTATTACCTCTTACTTAGGGTTGATAACCTGGGCTCTGAAACTACGACGATCATTGATGACACGCCTATATTCACTTTGGTCAGCGAGGGATTGGGAACAACCTCCTTACTAGACACTGCAAATGGGACAGTGCCGAATCCTGCGGAGAGACCGGACTCGAGTGAAGATGGTCGTTTTGTGGTTTACGAAAAAACCTTGGAAGTAAGCGGGCAAGAATATCAACAAATTTACATCATTGATATGGAGCAACCGAACCCTGAGCCAGAGCTTATCAGTCGCTCATATAATAGCACTGCTTTTTCTTCACTGCCATCAAATGGCAACAGTTTTCGTCCGAAAATTAGTCAAGATGGCAGCACTGTTGTTTTCTATTCCAGTGCCACTAACATTGTGCCGGGAGATACGAATAATAAAGAAGATGTTTTCCTATATCGTATATCGACTGACACCGTCTTCCGTGCCGTGATTACGCAAAATAATGGATCTTCAACAGAGCAACTTGACGGTAGAAGTCTGTACCCCGATGTAAATGGGGATGGCTCCAGGGTGGTCTTTGAATCTGACGCAACCAATGTGGGAGGGGGCTTAAACTCAGGGTCAGCAAAACAAATATTTCTTTGGTCTCTGAATGAAGATGGCGGCGGCTCGATTGAGGTGATTACAGCCGGCAATGGAAGTTCTTACAACCCATCCATAGACAACGCGGGAAGGTATGTGGTTTTTGATTCTTTTGCCACCGACCTGGTCACAGGAGATACGAACAACCTAAGGGATGTTTTCTTAAGGGATTTGGAAAGTAATACCACTTACTTAGCGAGTAGAAACTATGAAGGGAATCAGACCGAGGGAGGGCCTTCCTTAAACCCGCGTATTTCTGGTAATGGCGAACGAATAGTTTATGAATCAAGTGCTCAAAATTTAGTTTCTGGTACAGGCATAGCCAAGGTTGTGGTAACTGAGGGCGGCTATGGATATGCGGGCAACCCGACCATCCGCGTTTTTGAAGATGATTTTAACAGTAGTGGTGCTCGCGGCAGGGGAGCAATTTTAACATTACGGGAACAGGGCATAAACCTGTTGCAGGAAATAAGAGCTGATGCGATTCTGATAGTAGATCCTGGCGAGGGTTATGTTTCACCAAGAGTAGAGATCACCCCTGACCCGGCTTACCCTGCACCTTTGCAGGAGGCAAAGGCTGTTGCTTACCTCGCTAATCCTTTGGGCGATGTTTATTACATAGATGTAGCTGACATAACATCATCGAATAATTCTCCAATCTTTTCGAAGAGAATAAGTGAGTCCAGTAGTGGCACCGGAGGGAATTTTGGGAGCCGAGACTTGAGTATAAGTTCCGATGGTAATTCGATTGTTTATGCGACAAAGTCCTCCAATCTCCTGCCCCAGGAAGTTGTGAGAGATGACGGAAAGACCTTTTACAATTCAAATTACATACTGCCCTCCGCAAAGGCTGTTTTAGTGGGAGGCATAGGAGAAATCGAAATCCAATCCATGGGGTCCGGCTATACTGCAGGTACTCTTAGGATAGAAGACTTGTCTGGCTCAGGTAGTGGAGCTCAGGCAAGTTACCGAGTAGACAACAGGGGAAGAATAGTCTTTATCGATATACTAAGTCCTGGAGTAAACTACAGACTAGACCAAACCATTGTCAGTGTTAGCGAGCCAAGAGGGGGTAGTGGTTTTAATGCTGGTGTACTCCGCTTCGAGCCCACTAGGGGTGAAGGTGTGAATAGGAGCGGAGGCGGCAGAATTTATAAAGTCGAGATGTCTGAGTTTGGCTATGGGTACAAGATCGGAGACGATGAAAATGCATCTTTTGCTGATATTATACAGTTTGAAGGGGATGGTGCGGACTTGAATGAAGATGGTTTTCCTGACGGCAGGCTAAACCCAGACCGAGTTAAAAATATAAACGGTAGCCTGTACCTAGAGCAGAGATTTGACATCGAAATCTTGTCCCTCGGGGCAGACCTGTTAAATACAACCCTTACTCTTAGCGACAACAACAATAGTTTAAAGCCCCTCCGAATCGAGTTTTCAGATACGAGTGATTCTTCCCAATCCACCATTGTGGTCAATCAGACCATGGATCGGAACGCAGTACGGGACGAACTGATACGTGTAATTTACAAACACTTTCTGCCCGAATATTTTAGCGGTGGTGCGATCACCAAGGTAAATGAAGATGTGGAGGTCGGCCCTGTGGTTGATAATAACCAAACGGGTACAAATCGTTTCAGCCTTGCTGCTTTGTCAGGTCAATTCAGGTCGAGCAACCCTTCCGCAATTCGGGTTGTCGAGCTTTCGAACATGTTGGTAATGGGATCTGGCTACACTACGGTTACTCCCGTGATTAATCAGGTACCAAATATTTATGGCTTTTCTGAGACTCAATCCAATCCATCTTTTGAGCTCGATGAAAATGTGGGACGGGTTGCCCTTCTTTCACAAGAAGACACAGAATCAGACGACATTTACCTTTACTCTGTAGACCAGTCCCAAAACTTCCGGATCAGCACCAGCTCATTTGGTATGCCTGTGGGTTACTTGAGCAATAACCCCGGTCAGTCCACTGCTCTAAGTAATCGCTTTCCTTCAATTAGCGGCAATGGTCGATATGTGTTCTTTAGTTCGGACGCTTGGGGTAGCTCCGGGCTCGCCTTTTCTGGCAGCAATCAACTTCCCGTAGATGGTAGTGCCGTGCGGGATATCTACCTGCGTGACCTTAAAACTTACACGACCAACAACCCAAAATCACAGCTTGAACTGTTATTCCCCCAAAGCGGGATCAAGCCATTTGCCCCCCAAAGCTCAATACCTGTTATTGCTGACTTAAATCATTCAGGGACTGTGAGCCGGGTCGCAATGATCCTTAACCAGACGGACCGCGGAGGTATGACGGAGTTTAATGGAGGGACTACATCTGCCTATAAATCTGGCAGGTATACTGCCATGATTAATAATATCGAAAGCGGTGAATATTCTTTACAGCTTGTTGCTTATGGGAGCGGAAATCAGGTAGTTGCCACCAGTTCTCTCATAAGGTTTTCTGTAAAGGATTTCCGCGGTTCCTTGCCACCGGTGGTTACTATGGAAGACCCTTCTGGATTCTCGAAAATTACAAGTAGTTCAATTATTCCTCTTTCTTCACAAGGGTATGACCCAGATGGAGCCTTAATTGGAGTGCAATACTATGTGGATGGACAAAAATACAAACCAGAGCAGTTTAGAATTCCCGGAATAAGTGAAGAAACTCAGAGTTTTCCGATTACTCTAAAAATTGAGGAAACGATTGTTCCCAATGATCCAAGTCATGGCGTTAGAAGTTTGTTCGTAATGGCGAGAGATAACAGCGGAAATTATGTAGCCTCTAATATTTACAACCTTTCATTTACTACAGGCTCACAACCACCGGAAATTTCTCTCACAGACGGTATAAGTACCATAAAATTGGAGCCAATTATCGATTTCAATGCCACATTCGATCCCTTGGGGGCGGGCTCAATTGATGAGGTGACATTGAAAGAGTTTTATTTGCCTGTCGGAATTTACAGTGCGAGGATAGATGTAATCCACGAATCCGGTACTGGTGCTGATTTTGATGCGAACATAACAATTGAACGGTCAGCCGATGGGAATGTTGCCAAAATTGAAGGTGTAATTATCAAATCAGGCGGTCAGGGATATGATGCGACTAGTTTGGAACTAAGGATCATTCCCGAAATCCGGGCAATCAATGAGGGCATCCCTGCAGAAGCTGGCGTTACTTATGTGTATGAGTTTAACGATACTTCCCAATTAAACCTTTTCCAGTCATCTGACATTGCATTGCGCCAAAATGTGGATGGAAGTCTTAGGGTGGGCAGCGGATATGTCATTGCGCCCAGATTGCTTACTCCACCCTTTGCTTATTTAGTTGTTAATGGTAAAAGCTGGGAAAGAGCCCCTTTAAACTTTGATGATATAAGTAGCTCGGGAACGACATCTGTAGACCCCTTCTTCTTAAATGATCTCCCTTTTTTTGTTGAAGATGCGCAACTCGTTGGGGGGTTTGCCCAATCTCCAATCATTATCGATATAAATGCAACAGAGTCACTTATCGGAGAGAAAATTGAATCCGTAAGCCTTGTTATCGATGGTAAAACCAGTGAGGAGCTTACCAAGACTTCCTACCCTTACAGTTTTTCTTGGGCACCCGATGAGCCCCGTGATTATTCAATCACTGCAGTTGTTAGGGATGTGGCGGGTAATGTGAATTCGACCGAAGAGAATATATTCAGTGTAGTGAATTATCATGGGAGTGGAATACGTGTTTCCTTTAATGGTGACTCCAATTTCAGCGTTGAATCAAATGGTTTTTTACAACTTTCCGCGGATGCAACCTCGGATTACGGAAGTTCTGAGGTCGAGTTTTATATTGATGATAAATTGGTCAGTAGAATCGTGGGCGATGGTGTGCTTACAAGCTTTCAGGACATCATCGATATGAGCACGCTTAACCTACGCCAGGGCGAACATGAAGTAAGTGTTTTGGCACGTGACTTTAAGGGCAATACGGCGGGCACATTTTCCAAGAGGCTCACTAATATAGAGTCGCGCATGAACAAGGTACTTTTTGTTAAACCACCAGAAATTAATAATCCACCTGCGATTGAATTAATTTCTCCATCTGCAAATGTTTCCCTTACTGCGAATTCTTCCATCAGGTTGCTAGCCACCGCTTCAGATCCCGATGGAGGACTAAAGGGTGTGCAATTTTATACTAATCAGGAAACGATCTATTCCTGGAATGGCAGTCTAGGAATTACTGGTAGTTCCTTACCCGGAGATGGGAGTCTTCTCACTATTGACGATGGCACTGGAAGAGGTGCATTTACTTTTGAATTTGACGATGATTTAGTGGTTGAAGGGGGAGACAAACCCGATGCAATCGCTGATTACGGTAATTATCTGAATGACTTGGAGCCGGGCGGAAAATTCACTTTTCCTAATGCAGTCACCTTTACTGTTGAGATTGATGGAGTTTTGGATTCCGGAGATACTTATAAATGGTCAGCGGATGGCGGGGTAACATTCATTGATGAAAAGCGGGAAATTGAGAGCGGAATTTCACAAACACTTATGCATGGAATTAGCATTACATTTGGCAATAGCAGTGGCCACCATGTCGGAGACCGATGGAGGTTCACCGCCTACCCCAAGAACCAAATTATCACTATATCAGATACTGATGAACCCTCTATCAATGCCAAGATAACCAAGCATAAACTTTTCGAAGCAATCAAAAACCTGCATGCTTTGGGTGTGTTATCCATCGATGCTCATCTAAATGATTTCGATAATTCTATCCATCTTAGGCATACTCAGGACCTACCCATCAAAAATAATGTTTCGGTAACTGGCACAAGCTTAAATTATCTGAACTACCTCTCATCCAGCGATGACATGTTGCTTGCATTCGTTCCAGAAAGCACCCAGCCTCAGCCTTTTGGTGCCACATGGGCACCAAGTGCATCAGGCAACTATGTAATTTTGGCGGTGGCTGAAGATTTTTCGGGCAATCGGGTAAGCAGTCAAGCGGTTATCGTTTCAGTGGTGGATGCCCAAGGTGCTGTGCCCAAGATCGAGTTGTCCGATATCGAATCTACTGCCTCATTTGACGGAACAGCATTTCAGCAAACTTTAAATGCAACCGCCCAAGACCCCGATGGCTCCATTGCGATGGTTACATTTTATAGCAACGGAACTGTTATTGGAACCGATAGTTCTAGGCCCTTTTCGGCATCAATTGAAATTAACGCGACTGGAAATTACGAATTTTATGCAGTTGCGAGAGACAATTCTGGAAACCTTGTTACCTCAAACATTCAGTACTTAATGGTCGATGCTGGTGGGGCAGCCCCGGAGCAGTCTCTTACGGTTGGGCAATCCAATATTTACACAGGGGGAACAATTTCGGTGAATTCTTCCTTTAAGTCACCATCTGGAGATTATGACCCCGATATTCGGGCAATGGTCTTCATTAACAGCCTTTACGAAGGTGATGCGGAAAAATTACCCCGCACTCCCCCTTCGCTTGGACAAGAAGACCCCGGCCAGTCTTTTCTCTTTGAAACTATCGCACGCGGTGTTGGGCGGTACGATGTCGAAATCGTTATCCTCAATGGCACGGAGACTACAAGTGCGATATCTACTATAACAATTTCGGAAAGCCCGCTCACAGATGATTATCAATTCCTAAAAGCTTTGTGGAACGGGCTTTTTGATCGCGACCCAGTAAGCACTGAAATCAATGGGTATTTAGCAGGTTTACAAAACGGCTCAATGACCCGCCCGCATGTAATCGAGCACATCCGTATTCAACAGGAATTCATTACTTCACGGGATGTTTTACTCACCCATAAGACCTTGCATGGGGTGTGGGAGAGGTTACCTATTGTCCTGGAAAATACCGATCAGCAAGGGTACGGCTCAATGGGTGGCGGTGGCAATAGTGCAGCCGCTCAGGCAGCCATGGGCATGCCTTACACACCCGCAGATGGAAATGCATCCGATCTCGGGTTTTATGATGGCGTTACGGATGACCACTCAGACCTTTTTGAGTTTCCTACCGAAGTACAAATGAACGACCCTTCAGTTTTGTCTATTATTTCTAAACAGGCTGATAGAGATGTATTTAAATTAAAAAGCTTAAATCTGCCTGATGAGGGATTATTAACGATCGAACTCAACAGGGCTCCACTGGGAACACTAATAAGAAGCTCTATCGTTAACCCACTCGCACAAGGTGCACAAGCTGGTGATTTTCCAGACCATTCAATCCTTGTTCAGTTTTCAGATGGTTCTTTTGTTACTCATCGCCCCCAAGGAGGTAATTATATGGGGCCGCGCTGGAATCGTCCTTACGCAAGATATGAATACGACCTTTCAAGTTTTCAAAATGTAGAATCGTACATATTTAGCGTACTAGGATATAATCATCGGGCAAAAATGGAAACACTAGGTGCAGTACGATTAACCATTTCCAATGACAATTATCTAGACCAAGCCAACTTCCTTACCGAAGAAGAAATTGCCCTGTTGCAAATCGAGTCCCGGGTCAATGATTTCAACCCTACCCAAGCAATCACTTACCAAACCAATAGCTTTAGTTATACCAATCGGTACGGGCAGATCGAAATGCACGATCCGGAGAGTTTCTTCAACCGTTTATTCAGAAACAAGTATGAGCAGGACCCAAGCCCGATTCAGGTCAACCGAGGAGTGCAATTGCTTAAGGAGGACTCCCGTACTCAACTAGAGTTCCTGCATGATTTTGCCACAGAAAACGAGGTCATTACTGTTGGTGGGTATAACTACACCACCTCTGATGCTCAGCTAGCGATACCCAATGTACCTATCGATGCAGCCGCTTTTGCGGAGACTGCTTTAGTTTATTCTGCTCTTCTCGGAGAGGCTCCATCTAATGCGGAGGTCGCGCTGTTTACCCTGACTCCCGATTTTGAAGTTCGACCATTGGCAAAACGGGCAGGGCTGATCATGGAAAAACCTGAATATGCCAAGCAATATGGAGTGGCGGTTCCAGAAATCTCTTTTGTTGGTATACAAAATGGTCAGTTTCTCTCGGGAGGCGATGTCATTAAAGTAGAGGCTAGCTCCTTGGGAGTCGATGATCTGGCTAGCACAGTCGACGATGGGAAAGTTTTAAATGTGGAGCTTTTCCTCAACGGAAAATCACAGGGCATGATGACAACACCATCTAGCGGAGAGTTTTTCTACAGTCTAATGTTGGATAGCACTGTCCAGGGGGGTGAATACTTACTGGAAGCTGTTGCGGAGGACATCAATGGATTGCAGTCGACTGCGGAACAAATGATCCGCATTGCATCTACCTCCAACACGGATATCGAAATTACTACCCCCGCCCTTGGCAGCACATTGGAATGGGGCGAGACTGTAGACTTTAATTTCAGTTCTGAAACTACTTTATCCCATGCATATTTGGAGATAAATGGCAGGGCACAGTGGGCTGCTATACTTTCTTATGAAGGCAACGACCTACCTGAAGATGGTTCCACATTCAGCATTGATGATGGCACGGGACGCGGACCGATCACCTTTGAATTTGATGACGATGGTCTCGCAAATGAAATATATGTGAATGAACCTGAGAACCTTACAGGTGGGAGTGGTGAAATTGCACTCGTCAATAGCGAATACTTGGGCACGGAGGACAGGGAATACCTTATTGAAATAGACGACTCCACCGGCACATCGAGAACCTTTCGTTGGTCAGTGGATGGAGGGAAAAACTTTAATCAGACTCAAGAACCTGCAGATTTAAACAATGCGTTTGGCCATGCCTTGAGTGCTGGAATAGACTTTAAATTTACCGGTTCTTCTCCGGGGTATTCACTGGGAGATCGTTGGCGAATTAAGGCAGGGCCAGTGAATCAGATTGTTGAAATTGGCAAATTGGGAACCTCGAACGACCGAATAGAGCGGACTCGAATCAACTTAATCAATGCGATTAACCGTGCTAGGAACGAGGGCAAATTGGCGGTCCGGGCAGAAAACCCTTATTTCAAGGGCATTTATATGGGTTCTCTGCCTGAACAATACATAGAGGGAAATTCAATTATTTTACATCATGATGCCAGCTACCCTGTGGTGGCAGACATTGATATTGATATCAATGAGACCGAGCTCCCGCTCTCTTCGGAAATATGTATGGACTTGATTGAAGCTGAAACAGGTTTTTCTGTTCTCCTGGGAGGCTGTTTGGATATCCCGGTTCCCTTGATTTCGGTGAGAGTGGTTGGTTTTGATTTGAACGGTCACCGCTATTACTCCAGAGAAAACACCTACCAGGTCAAAGACTCCAATATTCCCTTTACGAAGTTGCTTAAAATCGGAGATGTGTTTGAGCCAGGCAGACTTCCTACAATACAGGTTTCGCAGGTGAATTCATCTACTGGTTCGGTTCTAGACTGGGAAATTCTCGACCAAGGTATTGGATATAAAGAGTTGGTCTCTAAAAGCCATGATCTGGTCGCAGTGGGTTCATTTGGCAGCGGGGCAAAATTCTTGGCAGAAATTTCTGCATTAGGGACTGTTGAGAGTCTTGGAAAAGTTGGTCTTGGCGGCCAAAACCACAAAGCGGGAGACATCATTTCCCCATCCCCTTCCGCCGTTTTTGAGGTTGGTGAGATGATCAACCTCGAAGCACGCCTGATCGGCCCCAAAAGCCAGATCGAACGGGTCGCTTTTTATGCAAATGGAGTGGAAATCTCCGGTGAAACGAGGGAAATGATAGGGGGTTATTATAGTTCCACCTTCCAGCCTTCCGACCCAGGGGACTACTTTATCTCCGTTCGGCCCCTTTATGGTGATTCAAGGGATAGCATGGCTTCTTCTAATTCAGTAACACGTGGTGCAAATAACCATTTTGCATCCAATGATATATGGGGATGGAAAAACCTGTGGTCTCAACAATTTATTTCTTCCTCCACTTTCTCATCACCTGTCTGGTTTTGGCAAAACTCGAGTTATTGGGATACAGATATTTCATGGAAATCGCGCACCAACTGGTCGGGTGCGGCTGCAGTGAGAGTTATCGAGCCAGCGGATGTTTCTGGAGAAATTGATATTTCTTTAAATCAAACATCTTTAGCCCTTCGTGCAAATAATCTCCTAGACTCTCAATTGACTCAGTTGAAGGCAAATGTCACCCGATCAAGTCGTAATGCACCGCGACTTGTAAGGGCCATTCTTTATGGCAATGAGTCGGTTCTCGGAGAGATCAGCATTCCTGAATCAAATTCCACCACCAGTACCTTAACTTTTGAATGGGAGGTATCATTTCGAGAGAGTGGCAAAACGATTGTTCTTACCGTGGTGGGCATTGATGAGAACGATCGAAAATATTACTCTGACACTGCCTCTAATTCTATCTTAGAATTGGACGGCGATAACCCCGAAAGTGCAGTTGGTCAAATATTCCAAGATTTAACTGGTGCTGCGGCATCTCCTGATAAGATCTCAGAATTATCGAAAATTATAGACGGGAACGACTCGATGGCAGAGGTGGTCGCCTCAGTTTTAGAAAACTCTCCTAACTTACTAGAAAACCTTATCGATTTAGTAGCTGCTCAACACATTGTTTTTGGCAAGTTTTTTGAGAGCTTTAATGAGTTTCAGGATTACACGGAATATTGGCTTCCTATTTTCGATTCAGACGCGACTGATGAGCCGCTGAAAAGGTACATTGATATGTTGCTTGGGAAGAGTCTTTATTTGGAGGTATTCAGGGGTGGAGTACCTCATCTAGTGGGTGCCCCTACAGCAAACCCATTGATTGATTTCCGTGAAAACAGAAACCTTTTTGTGGCCCGGCATTTTAGCCTGAAGTATGGAAGAAACCCCTCTACTCTTCAACTTAAGCAGGCGAGCCAAAGAATGCTGGATTATTGGAGCAACAATCATGAACCAGGTTATTGGGAGACGATTTCGTCAAATAGTGCGGCTTCGGAAGCGGAATCTTACAGTGGATTCAGAAGAGATACCATATTATCAAGAAGACCCACTCCTTTTGATGCTGGTGAATGCGCGGTGGATTTTATCTATCAGTTGGCAAAAGAATATGTTTTTGCCAGGAATCAAGGATATTTGAGCTATATTTCCAATAGCACATTGCGAAATAGTTTATACAGAACCGTTGCATTGCTTTACAGCTTGCACCGAGAAAATGTGGATACTTCCGATAAATCGGTGTTCGATCAAGCAAAGGCCTTGGAGGGGTTGAGTATTGATGAAATTTTAAGAAATATAACTACAGACTCGAGCTTTAATAGAAGATTTAACATAGTCTTCGATTCAAATTCAGTTGATGTAAAAGTACTTTCTAGCAATGGTCGCCGCACGGACTGGAAATCCATGCCTTGGTTTGGTACATTTATGGACAGTGAGTTTCCTTGGATTTACCATGTGGACCTAGGATGGTTATACTCCAATGGCACCAGTACAGATGACATTTGGTTTTATTCTGATAAACTGAAGGTACAGGGAGAAGAGGTGGGGTGGTTTTGGACAAATAATGCCGTTTTTGATGGCCCATCGCAGGCGGGAGCTGAATATGGGGATCAGCGCTTTATCTTTTTGATGAGAAAGTTGCAGGATGGCTCGCGCGAAGGAAGTTGGGCCTTATTGAATATTGAAACCGGTGAGGCCCGGCCGTACGGCTGGCTTCCTTTGGGCAAGTAACTTCTCTAAGGCCGCTACTTTTACATCTGCAGCTATCCGTGCGGAATATCACGCATCTTATCCATTCCCTTGATCCGGCGACCGGGGGGGTGCTTTCCGCAGTTCAGCTACTCTCCGATGCAATCAATGAATTAGGGGGCTCATCCGATTTGTCTGCGGATTCTTCCTATGTTGCCCAAAAAGACGAGCTGGTCATTGCCCATGGGTTATGGCAGTGGCCGGGCATCCGTGCGAGGGCAGGGCGGTCTTCCTACCTTGTTTTTCCGCATGGGATGATGGACCCATGGTTTAAGCGGACCTACCTGTTGAAGCATCTAAAAAAACAAATCTATTGGTGGTACGCCCAGGGGAGGGTGATGCAAGATGCGTATGCGGTTTGCTTCACCACGGAGGAGGAAAAAAGATTGGCCCAGGATACCTTTTTCCCCTACCGGCCGGCCCGGGAAATGGTTACCGGAATTGGGGTGGGTGATCCTCCTTATGAAAGTGATGCATGCCGGCCAAAATTTTTTGAAAAATTTCCGCAGCTCAAGGGAAAGCGACTGTTGTTATACCTGGGCAGAATCCATCCCAAAAAAGGGCTGGATACACTGATCAAATTGTGGGTTCACCAAAATACGAATGAAGAGGATGTCCTGCTCCTTGCCGGTCCTCTTGACAAGACAGACTCCTATCATCGAAAACTACAGAGTTTGTCTGAGGGTGATTCTTCCATCGAGTGGCCGGGAATGATCGAGGGGGAGGAAAAGTGGGGTGCCTTATCTGCAGCGGAGGCACTGATCTTACCTTCCCATCAGGAAAATTTTGGGATGGTGGTGGCCGAGGCCTGTTCGGTGGGCACACCGGTTCTTCTTACCGACAAAGTTAACCTCTGGCGCGAGATCGAGCAGAGTGGGGCCGGTTGTGTGGCTTCGGACGATGAGGCAGGCATTTCTTCCCTGCTCGGGCAGTGGACAGCGGGTATTCCGCGGCAATGGGCAGTGGGGGCATATCGTTGTTTTGAGGAGAAACTTCATGTCCGCGAGGCTGCGAAGCGAATCATGGGTATCGCAACGGAGCTATGAAAATTACCATCCTGCAGGGTGCGTTTTTTCCCGTGCCACCTCACCGAGGCGGTGCCATCGAAAAAGCCTGGCATTCCCTTGGGCAGGAATGGGCCAGTCTTGGCCATGAGGTAACCCATATTTCCCGCCGGTTTGCAAGTTTACCTACCGATTCATACGAAGGTGGCGTACACCACATTCGGGTAAGAGGAGCGGAGGCCACTCCTAACTCCTACTATCTAAAATTGAAGGAGATTCCCTATGTATTGCGGGCAAAATCGAAGATGCCCAGGGCAGACATTCTAATCACCCATGCCTTTTGGGCACCCATTTTTTTGCCCAAGGAAAAGTACGGAAAGATTTATGTGCATGTGGGCAGGTTTCCCAAGGGTCAATTGCCTCTTTATGGAAAGGCTTCTATTTTACAGGCTCCCAGCAAAGCAATTGCAGATGCCATTGCTACGCAATGCCCAAAGCTAGCCGATCGGGTATCTGTTCAGCCCTATCCTTTGAGCTTACCTGCAGCCCCGACAATTTCGTTTGA
>Ga0181568_10000444_pt1 | contig 36679 bp, 38 predicted proteins | sample 101ome_20_FD_133758 | JGI IMG/M metagenome (GOLD analysis project Ga0181568, IMG submission 133758) | Coastal salt marsh microbial communities from the Groves Creek Marsh, Skidaway Island, Georgia - 101404AT metaG (megahit assembly) | ecosystem: Environmental > Aquatic > Marine > Intertidal...
CCACTGGTTTTGTTTTCTTCGGCGGCGGTGGTGTATTCGCCACTGGTTTTGTTTTCTTCGGCGGTGGTGTATTCACCACTGGTTTTGTTTTTATTTTCAACACCGTTTCTTCTTCTGTTATACTGTTCGTATTTTTATATGTTTCTTCATCGATTGTAGATAGGATTCCAGTAATATCTTCTTCATCAATGCAAATAAAAAGTGTTTCCAGTGCGGAAGATTTTAAATTAATCAATAATAATATTGTTGACAGTATTCCTATTAACGGATTAAAGAAAGCAATTGCTAAAAGTATGAGTCCAATCAAAACTTGAAACTTCGTTTCGGTAATGTACAATTCTAAATTCGGAATCACATTCATAGATCGTAATACAACCCATAGTAAAAGGGCTGTTTGTAAAATTAATTCACCTTTCGTTTCCATTGTTTTATTAATAGCATATTTTTTATGAAGTCACAAGTGTAAAATTTGATATAAGTCATAAACCCTACACACAAGTAATAGTTTAGATGCTCTCAATCCATGGGTATCGTTTGAGGAAGTCAGATGTTAATGTCGACGAAATCCTTTCAAAATTAACAGTGAAACCAAATGACACCTTCATACAAGCACAAAGTGAAGATACGGAATTTTGTGTATGTCTTCAATCGAATAAATACTTATTTGTGCCAAAATATTTTGGATTAACGAACTATGGTTTGCCTATTACGTCTACTCTCACAGAATATAGTGCTATCGAAGTTCCATTTATGGGTTCACTTCTGGAAAATCAAAAATCGCCAGTGGAAAAGTTTATACATGCCGCAAAAGATCCCTTAAAGATGGGAGGTATTTTACAGCTTCCTCCAGGATTTGGTAAAACCGTTATCGCATTATATATCATATCGCAATTAAAAGCGAAAACTATCATTGTTGTCCACAAAGAGTTTTTAATGAACCAATGGAAAGAACGAATACAACAATATCTTCCTAATGCGTCAGTAGGTACAATCAAACAAAATATTTTGGATATCGACTGTGACATCGTCATCGCAAGTCTCCAGAGTATTTGTATGCGAAACTATGAACAGTCTCATTTTTCATCTTTTGGTTTTCTAATTGTAGATGAATGTCATCACATCGGTGCCCAAGTATTTTGTAGAGCATTGACAAAACTAAATTTTATGTTTACGTTAGGACTGTCGGCAACTCCAAATCGAAAAGACGGATTGTCAAAAGTGTTCAAATGGTTCATGGGTGATGTTGTTTTCAAAATATCAAAGAAAGCAAGCATACTCACTCACGTATTGATTGCACCATTTTCGAGTGCATCAGAAAAGTATACACGTGAATTTACAATATTCAACGGTAAACCGAATTACTCAAAAATGATTAATAACAAATGTGAGTTTGAAGAACGAACCCGTTTTATTGCAGAAGTTTTGAACCACATTTTATCAAAAGAACCAACACGAAATATCATTATACTGAGTGATAGACGTCAACATTTGAATGACATAAACGAACAATTACTTGATTTAAATAATGGGTTAGAGTCTAAAACTGGGTTTTATGTTGGAAACATGAAAAATGATAAACTCGTTGAGAGTAGTACAAAACAGATCATATTGGGTACATACAATATGGTGAGCGAAGGGTTTGACTTGCCTAAGCTAGACACACTTATTCTCGCTACATCGAAAAGCGATGTCGAGCAATCTGTTGGTAGAATACAACGTAAACATGAATATACTGATCAAGACAATATACCATTGGTAGTAGATATTGTTGATAAATTACCATTGTTTGAGCGTCAAGCTAAAAGACGACAAACATTTTATAACAAAATGGGTTACACATGCATGAAATATAATAATGATATACATTAAATAATAATGTCAATCGTTTTAAAAAATTTTATCTTATTCTTTCTAGTTGTAATCATTTTTCATTTTTTGATCATCAATGAATTGGTGAAAACAAAATCTCGTATAGATACTCGTGTTCTAAATACGTATACGGGTTCACAAAATAAAGATAATTCTGAATTTATAAAGTATGATAAGAAATCGGGGAACAATCGTTTTAAATCGAACCCAGTATCCCATAATAAATTTATTGTGGATAATACACTAGTTGCCGTCCAAAAAAACGAAGTAGTAAACGAAGAAGTCCAAAAAGAATATGTGCCTAATCGTGAAGGTGAAAACGAGATCCCTTCTGTCATGAGAGATGTAGAAAAGTATGTACCGAACAATTGTAAGGAAATGACCCGAACTTCCAATTCGAACGTGTCGAATCCAAAAATGAAGGAACTATATGACTTTGTATTTGATGAATCTGAAAAAAACAATACGCTTGATAGTGTATTTGAAGTAAATAGCGTTACGAATAATAAACCTTCAGAGGATAACAAAGAAATTTCAAACCATCATCAATTGGTGACGAAGTCAATCGACATAGAAACGGAAAATCAACAACAGTTATTATATGATTACCAAGTCATTGGACAAATCGATACCAACATAGGAGATGGTTTAATGGGAATAGATTCTATGCTCACTGGGAACTTTTCAAAAGTTATTTAAAATTTGAAAAGATTATACATATATTCGAGAATACACCATGCAAACTGGAACGATTTCGTTTTGTGGTAAAACTGCATTGAACATAAAGTCAGATGATGTTAAAAAAAATATCCTCGAAAAGATTGAGAATGAGTATGGTGTGAAGATCATCAAGCGTCATTTTGAATGTTTCGACTCAAAAGTTTCAGTTGAAAAACTTCAAAAGAATCCACATTTAGTTTACTTAAAATCAAACGGAAACCCATATTTTATGTTTTTGACGTGTATTCACAATGTGAATACAGTTGTTCTAATCGACAAAAAGATTCAACAAGGATATTTTTATCCTAGGATGATAATCGTTTTCGCAATGTTTGATTCCATTCTTTTCACGGACACGATGTTCGATGGTGAAATGGTCAAAGATAAACATTCCAGATGGGTGTATATCATCAATGACTTGTTGGTACATAAATCAATACATCTACATAAGATGAATTTGATAAAAAGAATCAATATGATTCACACAATATTAGAAACCAACTATTCTCCTCATAAAACGATGTTATTTTCTATTCAAGTGAAAAAGTTCACTGAGTGTAATAAAATCCACGAATTGATGGAGTTCAGTGAATCCCTTCCGTATACATCTCGTGGAGTGATTTTCAAACCAATGTTCATAAAATTCAAAGACATCTTGTTTAACTTCGATGACAACTTGGTTAAAATTAGACAAAAAGTTAAGATTGGTGAGGATAACCAGTTCATATCCAATGAATCTATGAACAAACACAAGGTATGTAAAATTAAATACACAGGAACACAAGATGTATACGAACTCTACGAAAATAAAAAATTCATTGGGATCGCATGTGTAAACTCATTGCGCACCAGTAAAATGTTATCTGAACTGTTCAAAAACAAATCTCTTATGGATGAGTTTGATGTTCGATGTAGTTTCAATAGCAAATTTAACAAATGGACTCCGTACGAAGTATTTTAGTATATTTTCGAAGTTTGTCATTGAGTACATTCAAGTCACTTGATGGTGATAGATTGATATTGATATTAATATGATTACATACATCACCGTCTCCATAATCGATTGAGTCAAAATTAATGAACATATTATTAAAAATCTTGACGGATACCCTTTTAGAGTCACTTTGACTGTCAACTACAAGCTTCGAAGGAAATGTGTGAAGGGGAAGTTGTTGACGATTCATGTACTGAATCAAAAATTTATCATGTTCTTTGTTGATTTCTAGAACAGTATTTGCCGTTACAATGGCAATGTCATCAGAAAAATGATGTGTGTAATCGATATACCCATCACAATATTTGTAAGAATGTTTTTTGAAAACCTTCATTGAAGGATCATGTTTTGAAACAGCATTTAGAAGAGATTCACACTCGCTTTTTGTGAAATGAATGTCGTATACAGAATCTGTTATTTTTTTTTTGTACAAAACAATATCAACATAATTACAAGATTCTTTACTCTCCAGCATTTTATTCGATGTCTCTGTCTTTTATAGTATTCTTTTTGCTAAATCAGTTTTTTTTAATCCTTTTAAAAACTGATATAAAACTGAAACTTGTTTTATAAATAAGTCTAATGGAGAGAGATAAAATTGTTGAAGTCATTCAGAAGGAAACCGGACTGAGCAAACTTTTGTCCGATGACTTGGAGAAAGGTGTCTATAACTTTTGTATAGATTATGCCCAGAAAAATGGATTTCATAAATCTTGGAATGACAAAATGTTTTCTAAACTATATATTCAAAAAACACGTTCTATGATTGATAATATAAACGAAAATTCTTACATGAATAACAAGCGACTAAAAAGTAGACTGCTTGACAATGAGTTTTTCCCCCACGATGTTCCATTCATGGATTCAACAAATGTATTTCCAGAAGCGTGGACTACCATATTAGATAAGTACATGAAACAGGAAGAAAACTTCTACAATAGCAAACAGGTTGCAAAGACAGACTTGTTCAAATGTGGAAAGTGTAAAAAAAGAGAATGTAGTTACTACGAACTACAAGTTCGGAGTGCTGATGAAAGTTCAACGATTTTTGTTACATGTCTAAATTGTGGAAATCGTTGGAGAATTGGTTAATGATAACATCACGAAACGATAATAAGATCTTCTAGTTTCCAAATTTCCTCGTTTTGGTTTGGTAATGTTCTACAAATCATTAAAGGCAACTTATTTTGAACAAGTTCTTCTTCAGCGATTTCTCTAACGCTTTTCTTCGTTGAAAGACTTTTTTGATCAAGAGTAGACGGTGAACCCATGGCTAATTGTTCCATTCTGACTCCCAATACACTCGTTTTTTCATATTTTGTCATTATATTTTTTGACATGTATTTTGACGTATCATACTTTTTGATAAACGAATCGTATGTCTCATCATCTTTTTGAATTATTATGGATGTACTATTCATTGCTCAATACTGTTTTATTATTTTAAAATCATTTTTTATTTTTAGTCTAACTGTTTTTCCAGAAGTGTTTGCAGTGAACACAGTAATAACTGAACGATAATTTTATTGGGTCTGTTTTCACATACATCACATCATTTTCAGCATTCGATTCTTTTGTGCAGTTTTTGTTTGGGCACACCATATTATTAACATGAGGAATCGTGTGATCAAACTCTATATTTGAATTCATGAAGTGATCGTTCGTGACTTGACTCGTGACTTCGAAATTCTTTTCTGCGAACGTTGCGATAGAGTTTGTTGGAAGCTCCTTGATGGATTCACAATTTTTGCAATGATACACAACTTCATTTTTAGCGTCTCCGGTGTCAGAACATTTAATATACAACATATTTTCGCAAAAATCACAAAATTCCATTGTATTTGTATTATTTATAAGGTATAGTTTTTTAAACCAAAACCCTTCTTTGACTCACTTTTTTACTCATCGAGTTCATTTCATAAAGAAAATTTTATATTCTTCAATAAAGAAACTCATGCTGAACATCTTTGTTATTCATTACACAAAATTAACTGCACGTAAAGAAAACATTGAAACATTACAAAAAATGGCGAAAGAATACTCTAAACTGGACGTGAATATTGAAATCATAATCGATCACGACCCAGAGACAATTAATACACATTCAATAAAAAACTTATTGAAAATTGAACCTTCTCAAGACGTCAATTTATCTTATTTTAATAGGTTTTTGAAAGAACTTTCACCTCGTAATATTTCAAACGCGTTAAAACATTTCAAAGCAATCCAAAAATGCAGTAAAAGCAAAGAGAACGACATCAATTTGGTGATCGAAGATGATATTGTGTATTCCGATAAGTTTTTTTCTCAGATTGATATGCTGATTTTCAAATTAAAAGATATGAGTTGGGATATTGTATATGTGAGTCAACCATCGGAGAATGTATTGCAGACGAATACCTTAACAGTTACACCTATGAATATTAATAACCTCATACTGCCCTGTTGTGACGGGTATATGTTAAACCGAGAGTTTGCAAAAGAACTGATGACTGATTTCTTTCCCATTCGTTTTGAGTTTAACATTCAATTGAGTTTTGTGATGAATAAAATCGATAGTAAAAAAATATATAAGTGCTATCCTAATTTGACAGGTGATGGAAGCAAAACCGGAAAATACCTAAGTAGTATTCAAGTAAACAATGTGTTAATATTCAACGAAGATTATAAGTTTGTGTATTCTATTTTAGAATCAGACAATTTGACTGATGAAAACATACAAAAAATTAATAAAATAATGTCGACGAAAAATGCGTTATCAAACGCAGATTTCGTTCATCTGAATGGTTTGTATAATATGAAGATTAAAAAGTATGATGAAAGTAAAAAACTCTTCGAACAAGCTATACAAATGTATGAAACGAATGGTATTGAGATCGATAATCGCAGTTCATTGCTCAAAAACAGGATTCTTCTTGAAAAATTTAACCAAAGTGATTCGTTACACCTATAGAAAAATTGATTTAATTATATGTTGTATATTGTAAAATCACTGTGAACCATGATTATTCCTATCCGCTGTTTCACCTGCCACAAAGTTCTTGCCGACAAATGGAATCACTACAAACGTAAAGTAGAAGAACATGAAGAAAATGAGAAGAATAAAAAGTTCTCATTGGAAGACATAAACACGAACACACTCAAAGATTCATTTTTCTTGGATTCATACAAAGGCAAGATTTTAGACACAATGGGCATCAAAAAGATTTGTTGTAGAAGGCATTTATTGGGACATGTTGACCTAATCGATTTGATTTGATTTATAATTATATGAATATATTGTAGAGAATGACGGCAAATTTGGAATATGAAAAGTTATTTTACGACGCAACAAAGAGATTCATATCGAATAGTGATGATACGTATACAAAGTTGATGAAGAAAGAACAAACCGTTCTTGATGTTGTGAACAAGGTTGTAAATCAAAAAGAAGCTTCTAGTAAATCAGGTTCATTCATTGACAAATCATTGAGACAGATTGTGTATAACACATATATTGAACTCATCGACATCATTAAGGATATTCAGGAACAAAAACACATTTCTAAAATCATATCAACAGACAGGTACATTCCAATAGGTATTTTTCTTGTAACAGTGTCAACTATGGTTTTAATTTTATATTCCTTTGATTAAATATGGTTCCGGATACCCATTACAATCCATTTGTTTTTATAGGAATTGCAATGTTTTTTATAGTGTTCAATTTATACACGTATCGCAATTACTTTTTTGTCTTCATTTGTGTCTGTTTAATATCTGTTTTTATGTATAGCACTTTGAACAAACACAAAACAAAATACTCTCAAGGAAAAAAACTCAAAACTATTCTGAAACAAATCACATTGAGACAACTAAGTTACAACAATCATGTCACAATGAAGGTTCCTAAAAAGTTCCCATATATATTGATGACGGATTCATTGAATGAACCCCTTGTTTCTATCGGTTTCTTGAATCGGTATTACGAGGAATCATTTGTACGGATCGTAGTATTGTTGGAATACTTTTTGAAGACATACTACAACATAATTATTGACAAGTATGACCAATCACGCGTTGAAAACATGAAAGATCTTTATGAATCCTTCTTGATGGTAATTGATGAAATATACATGAATATACCCAAACGAGAACGCCATTCTAAAAAGGATTACCACAAAATTGTCAACACAGAGACACGAAAAATGAAAAAAATTATGATGCAAAAGATAAACGTTGTTCTTTCGTTGAGAAACTCAAAATTTTAAAATAACAAATGATAATAAACAGTATTTAAGGTATGATTGAATCATCAGAACAATTAGTTAAAAACTACCTTTGGAAGTATGTCGATTTAAACATCAACAATATAGACCGAGAGAACATAAAACGTATATACCGATTGAATGAACAGTGGACTGAATTTCTAGAAAATTACAAAAAGTATGTCAAATCGGATAACGATATTTTGAATTTCAATATAATTTTATCTCAATTCAGCGAGTATACCTTTCAGCGATTCATGATTTTCTTCGGGACAATCTTACACTCATTCTCGTCTACCTATAATCACGATAACAAATTTCGGGTTCGATTAACATCCATTGATGATTTGAAAACCTTTATTGGAGATGATATTAACAAATTCAAGTTGTTCATTGTAAGTTTGTATCATTATTTTTAATATATTATCATTCTTTATTATAATACTCTATAATGTTCGTGGAACCATGGGATATAATTGATACTTATTATAAGACCAATAAATTATACCTCACAAGACATCATATAGACTCATACAATGACCTCATCAGCAAACGCATTCCAGATCTCATAAATACCTTAAATCCAATCGAAATCATGAACAACAAGTATAATGAAACACGAGTTCTTCAAGTAACATTTGATACTTCAAGCATAAAATATGTTCCTCCAAAGGGAGATTCAGAAACTGATTTACTACCGAACACTGCACGTCTTCAAAATTTGAATTATTTTTCAGATATAACAATAGACATCAACATCAAATATGTAAAAGATGAAAAAGTATTCCATAGCTCTTTTTTTGGAGGACACACAATAGGTACGATACCGATAATGTTATTCTCGAAACTATGCACTTTGAATGGACTTACAACAAACCAGTTAAACGATGCTGGTGAGTGTATGTACGATCAAGGTGGATATTTTATTGTTGATGGTAAGGAAAAGGTTATAATCAGTCAGGAACGAATCGCCACAAATAAATTGTTTATTAATCAGTCCACTGACCCAATATATTTGTTAGAAGGGATGATTCGTTCAACCTCTGTTGATAAAGCACTTTTCCCTAAAACAGTTAGATTTTGGATATGCAAAGATATAATTGATGGTAAGATTCGTTCGGAATGTTTCAAAATAAGGATGAACATCATGAACATCAATTTGAAAGAAATTCCTGTGTTCATTATATTCTGTGCATTAGGGATTGAATCAGATAAAGAGATCCTTAATTACATTTCATATGAAGACACGGAGATGAATAATTTGATGCGTCTTTCCGTTGTAGACAGAAGAGAGTTTTTTGAAAATCAACCCCGTGATATTTACTCAACGAAAGACGCGCTTGAGTATTTGTCAAATTTTGTAAAGTTCAAAGATATCAAATACGTAAAATATATATTATTAAACGATCTTTTTCCTAATATAGGTGACGACTTTCGTCAGAAAGCACTTTACCTCGGACATCTTGTAAAAGAATTGGTATATACAAATATCGGAAAACGTCCACAAAACAAACGTGATAATTATATGTTTAAACGAGTAGATACGACTGGGATACTTTTGGGTAATATTTTCAGGGATTTTTATAACAAATTTCGTAACACGGCGATATTTAGAATTCAACAGGAATTTGACAGTATAGGAAACTCTAAGAACTGGACCAAATTAATTAACGACGATAACATCAAAACCATATTCAGCTCTAACATTATTTCTGAAGGTCTATACAAATCGATGAAAGGTGATTGGGGTTTAACTGGAGATCCTTCAGAGCAAGGTATTGTACAAGATTTGAGCAGACTCTCGTACAATGCATATGTTTCCCACATGCGTCGTGTGAACACTCCAATAGACCGTTCCATCAAGTTAGTTGAGCCGCATCGTTTGGATTCACCCCAATGGGGAATGATGTGTCCTATTGAGTCACCAGATGGCTCAAATATTGGATTATTAAAACACATGGCAGCTTCGTGTGAGATAACTTTGGAATCTGATAGTGAAAGTATCATACGATGCTTAAAATTGCTTGATATGATTCCACTTTCCCAAGTAACGCCAATGAACTCACACAACAGTTGTAAGGTGTTGCACAATAATAACTGGGTCGGAATTCACAATAATTCAAACAAACTGTACAACACGTTGATATCCTATCGCAGACAGGGAAAGTTGAATACGTTCATATCTATTACATGGAATATCAATGATGAAACACTCTTCATATTTAGTGACAGTGGACGATGTGTTCGCCCACTGTTTATGAATATCAAAGAATCAGATATCAATCAATCAATCAATCTTTCAAAATGGACAGAAATAGTAAATGGATATACGTATCAATATACTTACGATGATTCAAAAAACAAACATATAGCGCTTATTGAATATGTAGATTGTTTTGAAACAAACACACTGTACATTGCTATGAATGAACATGAAAAAACAAACAAACACACTCATATTGAAATACATCCATGTTTAGCATTAAGCATGTACACGAACACCATTCCGCTCGCAAATCACAACCAAGCTCCGAGAAATATTTTTTCTGGACAACAAGGAAAACAAGCGATCGGAGTGTATGCAACGAATTTCAATCACAGAATTGATACTGCATCGTATATTTTACATTACCCACAAAGAAACTTGGTGAGCACAAAGATGGCGAAATACGTTCACAAAAATCAATTGCCGAACGGAGAAAACTTAATCGTTGCGATTTGTACATATACTGGTTACAATCAAGAGGATTCTATAATAGTGAACAAAAGTTCTATTGATAGAGGAATGTTTAACGTATCAAGCTTTAAATCGTTGCTTTCGAATGAGGACCATTCATCATCCGAGAATCATGAGAACAAAACTATATTCATGAACCCAATTCAGTTGAAAAAAAAAGGCAAACCAATTGGTATAAAAATGGCAAACTGGGAAAAGATTGATGAAGATGGTTTCCCAATAGAAAATCAATATATTACCGATGATGATGCGTATCTTGGAAAAGTACGGATCGAAACTGAATGGGAAACATCTGAAAATGATTATGTTTTTGCCGAGAAAAGAAAACGATACAAATATAGAGACGTTTCATTGATAGCTGATAAATCATTTGGTGGAACAATCGAAAAAGTTGTCAGATACAACAAAGACGATACACTTCACATGAAAGCGAAGGTTCGTAAGTTTTGTATTCCCGAACTTGGTGATAAGATGGCTAGTAGTCACGGTCAAAAAGGTGTTTGTGGAATGGTTCTAGAACAACACGATATGCCATATACTAAAGATGGTTTGGTTCCTGATATCATTGTGAATCCTCACGCTTTTCCTAGTAGAATGACTGTGGCTCATTTGATTGAAAGTGTATTGTCTAAACTCGCCTGTAAAAATGGAACCTATATAGATGGGACTGCATTTGAATCTATTGATCTGAAAAAATATTATAATCATCTGGAGACCTATGGCTATCAAAAACACGGTGATGAGTTGATGTACAATGGATTTACAGGAGAACAAATTAGCACTGAAATTTTCATTGGACCAACGTACTATTTTAGACTCAAACATATGGTTCGTGATAAAATTAATTATAGAGATCGTGGTCCTGTTGAACATTTAACCAAACAACCTACACATGGAAGATCTCACGGTGGTGGACTTCGCATCGGTGAGATGGAAAACAATGCGATACTGGGACATGGTATTTCAAGCTTTATCAAAGAGAGTATGATGGAACGTGCAGACAACTTTTCAATTTTAGTTGACGACAAAAACGGTGAGAAAATAAATAGTGCTGATTTCGATATATTAACTCAAACACCAAAAAAGATTGAAATTCCATATTCAATGAATTTGTTGACGAACGAAGTGAATGCGTTGGGAATTAAAATGAATTACATCACACAAAAAAACATAGTATAAATAAATCCGATGGATATAATTTACGATATTATTGTCGTTTTATTATTTTTAATCATGTTCGTTTTTTCCTTCATGCATCGTAAACAACGCAGACAAAGATTATCAACTACATTGTTTAAGAAGATGTTTTTTGATAAAAAAGAGGGTTTTAATACAATAACCTTATATCATGATTTAAACGAATGAACACAATGTTCCTTGATTTTACAACTATTTTCGTTTACGATAGTGTATTTGTATTTAAAATAAATTTTCATCATTTACTGAATAATATGCAGCTCTAATTCGATTCGACTGAATATATTTTTCACAATTTGAACACGGTTTTGAATACTTTAAGGGGTACTGCATCGAAGATTTCCCGATCCGAACAACGTACAATTCACAATCTGGAAGCAGACATTGCATTCTTTTGTTCTTTAGTTTGATAATAGCATTCACTTCCGCATGGATGCTTTCCTTGTGTGCTGGTATTTTTGTATTGCATGCTGTAGAAATGACTTTGTTTTTCAAGACGATTACACAACCATGTTTTTGATTCATCGTTGACTTTTTCGCTGCGTTTGCAGCTATATCGAAATACAACGAGTTTTTCAAATTCTTGGAAATGTCACGGTCAACCATATCATACGTCATTCCATTTCTTTGATTATTTTCTTGTGGTTTTTGATTACACATATATTTTCAAAATCGTAGAGAAAAATGCGAACACAATCGTGAGTATTATTTGTTTGAGAAAAGGTATACTATGAATAACAGATATTCTATCAATTTTTATTATAGAAAGTACATTGAAATTTTGAAACAAAACATACAATAAACAAATGCTTATGATGAACATAAATTCTCTGAGAAATACTCTTTTTAAGTTCAAGATAAAGTTCACTCCAAAACCTATTTTTTTTTCCATTGCGGATGTTAACAATTGTTGTTGAAGAAGTTGTTGTTGAAGAAGTTGTTGTTGAAGTTGATTAGTCATCTCTCGCTGTGCAAGTGCATCTTTATAAAACAAGCTTGGATTGAATGGTAAAGAACTTGATTGCTGTGTAGCTTCGTGCACAGGCTTTATATTTTCCTTTGGCATTTTATCAACGGGAACATTTACCTCATCAATAATTTCATTTAAGGTGATATCAGCCTCCGAACTGTTTTCGTTAGGTATTTCTGAAATACGAATCGCTGGTGGTCCTGGTTCTTGCTGTTGAGGTTTTGGTTTCAAATCTTTTATGTACGTAGATTTCGACATTGTATATTTTAGTATACAATGGTTAAAAAAATTTTTTTTTGAACGATGTACATATAACCATCGTCAAATACTCAACTCATTGAAAAAAATTGACAAATTATACGTTTCGATACATTACACTACTCACATACACAGAGTTCATAACTCAACCCAAAATGATATTCGTCCAAACTAACACAATTACTCGCCTCCGACTTCCTGAAAATGAACAAGAAAATGTTAAAGTCATCGAGTACAATTCAATACACGACGACATGTTTCAACACTCATCATCGTATAATGATGATCTACAATATGGAATCCTAGAATGCGATTTGACGTTAGTAAATGAAGCGATAAGTTATGGTGCTGACGTGAATCACGTTGATGATTATACGAAAGAAACCCCTTTATTTCTAGCTTTAACATCAACGTTAGAAATTTTTGACTTCTTGGTACAACATGGTGCGGATGTACACGCTAGAAACAAAAGCGACAATACTCTTTTACATAAAGCATGCGAATATGAATACGCAGATATAGTTTCATACTTATTGGATAAAAAAATCAACGTAAATGCCGTAGATAACATAGGAAAAACACCATTGCTAAATGCTTTGTATGCTTATATGACCGATAAAAAAAAACTTGAAAACATTGTAGAAAAATTGATTCAAAATGGTGCAAATGTGAATGTTCAAGACGATTATGAACATAATACAGCGTTGCATTTGGCTTGTGATCAGAACGCTATCGAAATTGTAAAAATTCTTGTTAAAGAAGGAGCTGATTTACAAGTAAGAAATTATGAAAAACAAACTGCATACGATATTGCTATGAAACACGGTTACGATACGATAGCGTGTTTTCTGCGCGAGAACTAAAATGAACTAATTGTGTTCAGAACGTTATCAAGAACAGTGGGAAGCCACAGGTCTATACTTATAACATCTTTCATCAATTTTGTATATGTTCTTTTCAATGTCGCTTAAACGTGGACCTTGTATTATCTTACATTTTTCGTCTTTGCAAACCTGACGAAACAACGCAGCAACACCCAACCCAAGAATGATGGATACTATTTTTTTGGCAGCGTCTGATTCAATGATCATTTTAATATATACTTTTTAAAAAATATGAACAATACATTTTCATTTCAATTTGCAAATTTAATTTTTTGATTTTAACCTGAAATCCTCCATTATAGGTTGCTGGATTGCAGTTGAATCACAACTCACTTCGGATGCGGTATACTTGTAGCAGTTATCAGCCTTGTCTTTATAAATTGTATGGCGAATGTTATCAGGCGAAGGAAATTTTTGTACGATAACTGGTGATGGACTCAAAATATACACAAATAAAATTCCAACACAAAACGATATTGTGAAGTACAAACAGTTTATTTGTTCGAACATTTATATACACTTTGATTTTCTTTTCAGAACACGTACTTAATTATGTTTCCAACAATCAATTTATTAAGTTTTCTTCCATTCACCTTCACTAAGTTCAACTCTCGGATTTTTTGATCTTCAGGTAGGTCTTTAAGCTCGGTAAACATCTGTACAAATGAACCAAACCTTTCTTGAAGAGCAGATGCTGACTGAATCGAAATCCCGGGAAGTTGACAAAAAAGCTGTTTATTTACATTTTGTTTCGAATCATTCGATGATTTTTTCAAATTCTTTGCCAAAAAACATACATTTCGTTCATCCGAGTTTGATATGCTTTGAACCTGGAAATATTCAGGATGTTTAATTATACGGTCGATAATTGCTTGAATCGCAAAAAAAGTATCGTTTACATTTCTGGTAAATAACAATTTGGTTTCATCTCGAAACAATGTGTGAATGATAGAACTCTCAATACTCTTGTTTTCGAGAGATTCAAATGACACATAACCTTCAAGTATGTACAAAATAGTTTTCAAATGAAAATGAGTGACTAATCTTGAATGTTGCTCCTTATATCTTCCATCTTTAATGGAAGCAAGTAAATCATTCAATGTTTTTCTCTCGATTATACATAACACTACATCTTCTTCGTTTGTAATCATAATATCACCTACATCAAGTTGTTTTTGTATGATATCGATTTCCGTATCAACAAACAGATTTATTAATTGCGTCTCCCGACAATCAATGTAAACTTTCAACATAAGGCCCTCTATGGCAAAATGTGAGAAGTATTTACACCCTTGGAGATTTAAAATGGCACAAGTCTTAAATCGTTTTCTAAAGTAGAGACTTTACATCCTCTTGTAAATCTTGGGTATATAATTTTTTATTAAGAATCACTGATAATGAAATTTGAATTCTTTATGATAGAAAGTATATTGTACGTAAGTCGTTTTTTATTCCGTTTTAAATCTCAAAGGGTGTAAATCATTGTGCCAATCGTAAAATTGGATTCCAAATATAATCTGAAGAATGTCTAATCAGAATAGTAACCATGTTCAGGCGTTGATGCTGCGGATGATGGCGCTGGGGACGGTGTTAGATGCAGTTGTCTTTGAACAAGAGACCACACGACTGGACGAAAGAATTCCGGTTTCAACATAACAGCATACTTTGTTTGAATAGAAAAGATTGTTGGTCCATCGTCTTCTACTCGTCCCCATTTATCATATCTTAAATTTCTTCTATTTTTAAGATTCATTATTGTTTTATTTAATTTGTCTTCATCGTTTTTATATTCTTGTTTTAGTTCTCTAATTATATCACGTACAATGTCGTCCAAATATTTTGGTACAATTCTATAATACTCAATTAAATAAGGTGAATATTTCATGTCTAAATACTTATAGATGAACAATTTGAATTTGTACAGACTTACAAACTCTTGAAACACTTTATTATACTTCTTAATCAAGTCTTGTAGTCCTTCATCCATTTTGAAAGTAAGCATCGCGTAATCAAGCGACGAGACTCTTGTTATATCGAATTCGTTAGAGTTATTGACAGATATTTCATTTGTTATCAAACCCTTCAAAAGTTTCATTATAATCAAACCTCCTTCTTTCATAAGCTTGTTGTTATTTAGTGTCACTGTTTTCCATTGATCAAATTCCTCTTGTCTAATGTTTTTTTTGAACAGTTTCGTTTTGTTTTTGAAAAAATCTGTTTTTTGCAGATTGTAATTTATAATTAAAATATTTACCTTCATTTGATTTGTTAGATAACATTTGAAGTTCATTTTTAGTCTTTTGTGGTAGTTTTGACTTGATCAATTCTATAATATCGTTTGGAAGATTAGGTATTTTTTTCATCATTTCATTTGCATTTTGTTCACGATTTTTACGCTCTTTCTGTTTTTTTTTTTAGTTTTCTCCCGTCTCATTTTCATTTCTTTTTGTTTTTTTTCTCCCTCTTCTTTGAGTTTTGGATTAAGATTCATTTTCGTCATAGATCTTGTCACTCGTCGTGTGCTCATTTATTTATATTGCATTTTTTTCTAAGATGAAGAGCAATAAGATAAAGTGGTATTATATGAAACTCAGTTGATGTTATTAAACAATAAATGAAATGGCAGATTTAGGGTATTTTTTATTTTTAAACAAAATTCAAAAAAATTCAAAAAAGAACTACTGAATTTACACAATAAACTACATAAACTACTGAAGATTTTTAATGGAACAAAAATGTGAACATCTATATATTTGTTCCAATAACGAATCCGTTTTGAATTGTTTTGATATAGTTAATCCTTGAAGGATCTGTATATTCGTATTTTGTCCAAACTTCGTAATGATGCGTGTCGTTCATTTTTCCTAGTATGTATATATCTTTCGTGAGTGTATCAATTGCAGTGATGTGTTGATTACTTGAAGACCCATCATTCATGACCAAATAAAATTTATTTGGGTTAAAGACGCTTAAACCCGTGTAATTCGGATCATATTGTCTTCCAAATCGTATCAACTCAATCATTATTAATCTGGTCATTTGTTTGTATTCAATCGGGTTTTGTATAGAATCTATAGAATCTAGTTCGATTCCTAGACTACCGTACCGATTTTGTCCAAAACCCCACCATTCCGTGTCGAGCGTACTTTGATTTTCAAGTAGAAATTTGAAGCAATGATCACCAATGTCAATCGATTTTACTGTATATTTAATCACACCATCTTCGTCTACCAAGAAAGAATTTACCAAAGTCAATTCAACAAACACATCCGTTATAATTATATCTTCACCAAGTGCAGTTGCATATGCAAACGATGGATTGCATCCAATAACGAAGACCTTGTTGCTTGTACTTTCATATATTGCTGTAAATGACACATCTCGTTCTAATGTTTCGTCAAAGAAAGAACCAACCACAATCAAATCATTAGTGTTTGATGGGTCTATCTTTGCTTGTAATAAATCACATGAAATCAACGATGTTGTGTGGACTTGCTCATCGGACTCAATCACACGAAATGATGTTCCAAGATTATGATCTGTGTTGAGTCCGATACCTAGTATAGAGTCCGTTGTTCTCACAAGTGCAAATGACTTGGTCATGTGTATGTCTACAATATTTGGAATTTCATTCAATAATGTACATGGTGTGAACTCTAAAATATGAATTAATTCATCACTCATCATTAGTATGTTGTTCGCATTTGGACCTTTTCCAAAAAACTCGCTCGTACTCAGTTGAACGATTGTATTTAATTCAGAAATATAAAGTTGGTTTATCACTGTATCTGTGTTTACTAATGAGTTTGTTAATGAAGTGTTAACATCAACAGTATCAATAAATACAGTTCGTGTAATATATGAATTTACGAAATCAGTTTCAAAAGGATATATGTCATATATTTCATAAACGAACCCATTGTGTCTCGATTGTTTATACAGAGTCGGAGGAAACACATCACTGTTTATTCGCATTGGACGCGTTAATTCTCTCAAGTCTAATAATTGTACAGTAAATTCACCGGACAAAGGAATGTACGTGTCAGATAACATAGATATGTACACCAAATCCATTGTGAATGAAATATCTCCTATATTCTGTACAGACGTGCTCGACGTATCCTTGGAAAATTCTAATAAAATATTACTATTTGTGATTGTTTCAGTCACAAGCCAAGAAGAAGTTTCTGAAATGTTAAATACTGGATTTTTTATGAACCTGTCGTCATAATCAATAGACACTTTAAAATACTTAATGGATCGCAATGTTGTATTTTCCAATGGTATCATATTTTCCAGCTTCAAAATAATTTCATGTTCTGGATTCGATGTTGGATACTCAATAACTGTATTATTCATGAAAGGTGGTTGTAACTGAATTTCGGTTACAGTATCTATAATATTTGTGTACACATCGGTATGTTCACACACAATGTCAGAACCTTTCATAACTCGAATATGAAGTGTTATCTCTTGTAACTCTTCTATTTCATAGTCTGATGTGAGATCATTCACAGGTAAAACGAACGAAAACTCATACTCACATTCATTTTCTTGAACTGGTGATGTTTCAAAGTTGTTCGATAACTGAATTTCATATACATATTCGGAATGTTCCAATTGCTCACTCAACACGACTCTCACAACGCAATATGAATCTCTTATGATGAACTGAATCGTTTTGTGATTCAAAATAGATAGTAACGGATTGTCGTTATAAATTGCATTTGTAATGGTGTCGTTTTGTTGAGAGTTTAAAAACCCTTTCATAGTTAACGTCATGATTGATTTTGGAAATACATTGTGGTGTTTCATATGTAATCCATATTCCTCAAGTACGTGTCTACTTTGAGAAATTGTTCCAGATACATGGATGCCACACAAATTGGATAAAACCGCACAAACAACTGGATACAACTGGTTCTGGTCGAATAAATTAACGGTTTCAATCGTGTGGTTAAAAAAGGAACTGATTGCAATCTTTTTTGAAGCATATGTTTGTTCACGCTGTGCCAAATAAGATTGGGTGACCGCATCCAACTGTGCGTTCTCTGTTGTGTTCAAAACTTGTGTCCTATACAACACAACACTGTCTTTTATAGTTGATATTATGTTTTCTTTCACAATTAAAGGATCGTCATTTCCATTCGTAAATAACTTTTCGAAATCAAACATCTCTGTGAACAATAACAAAGTTTCGTTCACGTGAATGTTTCGTGACCAATCGAGATTGTCATGTAACTTAATTACGTGACTGAAATTCGTGATGGGTACTCCACTGGGTAGTGAGTGTGTACAATAAAAGGCTTTGTGTCCAAATGACGTGTCGAAATCTACATGCAAATATGCGGATTGATTTGTTGCTCCGATATATTTATACGATACGATTTGATGAACCGATGCATCGATGGTAACACAGTTTCTGATTTGAGGAATTCTAGTTTGAATGTCATCGATACTATTATTACCAAAAAATGTGATCGGAAATTGGACAACAGAACTATCTATGTAAAACACTGTAATGACACTCTTTAAATCAACAAAAAACCCATTATTTCCACCAAATTGATATCCAATGCGTTCAGTTTTAGACTCGTCTTTGTAAAATACGTAGGTATACAATCCATTTAGTTTTTCCACGAATACATAAACCGATTCATAATTAATAACAACAATCTTTTTTGAAATTGGAATTGTTTCTAACGGCATTAGCTTTAATTTTATTGACTTCATACATGTTTCAAATTTGTTATTGTCTATGTAGTTCAACTCGTAAATAACTTGATTTGTATAATTGAGCGCCAAATAGACCACTGTGTTTGTAAATGAGTTGTTGTCTTGATCATAATCATTTAAAGACCGTATAGACAAAATATTTCCAGATTGATCGATATGCTCGCATAAAAAATCAGCGTTTTCTTTCATTGCTGGAAAACCAGTGAGTACTAACCATGTTTTATCTTGTGTCGTTCTAAAGTAATTCCAAATCGCAATATTCACCAACGCAGTTTTGAATATATACTTGATAAATCGATGATTCAACTCTTCTGTGGATATGGACGAATACGGGTTATATTTAAAATACGAACCATGTTTCCCGTATAATGTACTTAGTTCACCACGGGTAGTGTATTTTTCATCTTTCAAAAATGTATCAAGAACTTTCTTCAATTTGTCTTGATTTGTGATTGTGAGTAAAGGCACTATGTTTAAAAGATCTTCTTTTGGGGGACACGAGTATGCAGAAAATAATCCATACTTAATGATTGCCATAAATTTAGAAAGGTCACTAATGTCAACATTCGTAATATGTGTCTTGTACGATACATCGATATTCGTTCTCCAAGAAAGCGACCATCTTGCTTCGTGTTCATTGATTACAGATTGTATTGTTTTGTTTATGATGCCTGCTAAAATAGACATTCCATGACGTGATGTTGATGAATCGTACATTGAAATAAAACTTATGATATGAAATTCAAGAGGTACATCTTTTTCTACTTTTACAATGAATTGATTTAATGCATGGGTATCATCAGTGATTGTATCAACACCTGAATGTATGACATTTGTTTCATTTGTGAAGTATATCAAATGTGTTGAATCTATGTATTTGTCAACAACCTTGGAATAAAATACATTTGAATTGTCACTATTAAACGGAACGAATGTTTCAAATTTGCGAAGGTTTGCAACACTTTTCTCAATACAGTGAAAAATTGGCAAACTTGTAGTCATATCAGATGTGATTGAGAAAGATTGCATCAAACAACTTGGATAATTCTGCAAACAACGTTTTTCACATGAAAAGGTGATCTTTGGAGCGATAATCGTTTCATTCACATTGAACCGTATTGTTCCATAATCAATCAAAACACAACGTCTTGTGTCTAAAATATGACTTGTTTGGCTGATTTCTGAATTCAATTCATAATCTGAAGTGAAAAAACGAACATCAGACAATGAAAAAAAGTTCACGTTCGAAAACCCATCATGATACGTATTTCTTGATGTAACATTATATTGTGATGTTGCTTGAATTTCCAGTGATTCGCTCCCGATGACGAATGTTGCCTTTTCTTTCGCAGACTGAATTGAAATTTGTTCATTTGTTTTGTCATACGATACATTCATATGATTATTGTTGATAGAATTAAGGTATTCTTCGGTACCCATGACTGCATCCGTTACATATTGTTCGTAACCTAATAGTTTACTTTCGTCAATTTCAAGCAAAGATGGTTCTCGATTCAATAATCTCAAAAAAATAAGCTTAATCTTTAATTCGGTGATCATGTGTTATCACGCTTTATCTTTATTATGAAAATATTACTTTACAAATATCACTCTTACTCGCTTTTGAAATCGCAGGAATTAATAAAGGTATTAGTTCCGGTACATTCTCACGAAACACCTTTATCATGTCTTCCCTTGATGTGTAATATACATTTGAACGTTTTCGACTTAAACATTCTTCACCAGTCTTAAAACGAAACTGTTTCAGCAACTCTTTTTTCAAGGTTTTTACATCTTTCGGTGATAGCTTTTTAGGTGTTTGTTTTGAATACATTTTTTGAGAAGATTTCTTGGAAGATGATTTGGGGGAAGAAGATTTGGGGGAAGAAGATTTGGGGGAAGAAGATTTCTTGGAAGAAGACTTGGGGGAAGAAGACTTGATAGAAGCAGAATCCACAAATCCTCTGTCTATAAACTGTGTGTTTAAGTTTTGGATGGTTTCTAATTGATTCAAAAGATCGGTTTTTTCAATATATAACTGTCGAAGTTCTGCATCATCATTTGATGTACGATTCGTAATAAAAAGTTTCAATCTACTTGATATCAGCAGTTCAATCATATGTATTTGCTCTTTGAGTTTATCTATATTGTGTTTGGATAACTCATATTTTTTCTTTTTTATTATAATTTTCGTATTCCCATTGTTCATTGTGTACGCCACATTTGACTCTTCAAAACCGTTTGCGTTTCGATCTTTCATCACAAGAATGTCCTCCAGTTGTTTTTCATAATTTGCAGACATTTAAATTAAGTATACATTAAATCTTTTAAAGAAACCATGTAGAATAAAAGAACAGCCAATACACATGAAATGACACCTAATGAATAGATTGTTTCCGATTCATGAACACCAAATGGTTTCAAATCACCTTCTGGATCAAATAAAAATTCTGGTTTGTACATGTAAATTATGTACATACACACAACAAACATGACAGATGAAAAAAACACACGACTAGTGAACATTATTATATTCTACAGATAATATTAAAAATTAAAAAATGTTTATGAATGGGAGTTGTACAATTGGAAGTATTCTCGCAATTCTATTTTCAATGATATGCATATATACACTGATCATGTTCGTTACTAATGATGTTGTGAAGGAAAAATATACAAACTACCAATCATACAATGAACACATTGATACAAAACACTTTTTCTTATTACAACCAATAGAGAGCGAAATCACAATGTCTATGTTGAATCACGAGTGTATCGATATAGGTTACACTTCAGAAGAAAACGTAGATATATTCAAAAAGATTTTGGAGTTGAACAATGTTAAGCCAAAATGTTTGACGTATCAGTTCCTCAATGAATTCACTGCTGATACTTGGAACAAAGTGAGCATGGTCATGTTCGTAGGCACATCAGTTGAAAGATCAAATATAATTTCGAATGCAAAAATAGTTGCGTATTTCCCAGAAAACCCAAAAGGTATCCAAAGATTGTTTCCTAGAAATGATTTTTCAGTCTACAATGATACAATGACAACCACTTTTCTTCTCAACATGTCATTCAAAAATCCGTCATTTTATATCTATCAAACTGAGCAAATTGTGCAGTTTGATCCTAAATATCACTTTGTGTTAAGTGGCAAAATTGATGGAGAATACAAACAAACTTCATTTGATGAAGATACAATCACAATGAACACATCTACAATTGATGGATTAAATACAGACATTGGTTATGTTGTATTAGTTAAGAATCAAGAATACATTCCAATGAATGGTAAATATGTAGTTACTGAGAACGAACCAGTAATTAAAATGGTAAAGAGAATTAACGTGAAGAAAGAACAACCCATATGTGTGAATTCCGATGAAACGCATTACAAGGAGTACCAAACAAAATATTCATGTGAACATCCAAACACTATCGTTGGTATTCCAAAACTCGAGAGATTAAAATGGAAATCCGTATGCCAAAGAGACTATGAGTGCGAGTATGATAGCGAGTCCATGGTTGGTTGTGAGATGAAGACTTGCATTCACTCACCTATAACCCATTATAAAAATAATGCTCATATATAAAACTGAATTCAAAATGCGTGTCACTTATTTCTTAATTTCAATTTCAATTACAATTTTAATTTTACTTTCATACTTTATTATACCTTACTTCATACCAGTCGCTTACGAACAATACATTGATTGTAACAAACTAATCGATTCGAAACCCATTGATATATACACTGTACATAACTCTCCATTTTATGAAAAGACACTGACTGAAGTCAGACATCTTTTAAAAGATGTGAACGCAGATTCGTTTCAACAAGTTATTGATTTAATGAACGAAACCATACAAAATCCACCATTTTATGAAAATGTGTACGAAATAAACCGTGAAACAGGAAATCAGGCAGTTATTTATAGAGAAGGAATGCCTTTCGGTTTTCATATCACACACTCCCCCGTGATCGTTCACGGAATATTATTATCAGACAATATACACTCTTTAATAAACTCAAATCCCATTCAAGAACGATTTTGGTCTAAAAATAATTTGTTTTTCGTCTAGTCAATGTATTCACCAATTTCGTTCACTCATCGTCTGTAGATTGAACGAAATTGAATTCGACTTCATCTGTATTCTGTATATCATTTGATACATCTTGAAAGCCCCTTTTTTCAAGTTCTCTAACAATTTGCAAATTATCGTCTGACAAATTTGAAATCTGATTCCTTTTGTTTTCTCTTTCGTTTTCTTGGAGTATTCGTTTATTCTTCAAAAGAATGTCATAATTATTATTCAAACTTTCTTCATACTTTGAAATAATATCATCAAATGAATTTGAAACAATTTTTTTGAAGATTTTATGCTTTTCATGAGATCTTTGCAAATCGTCCTTGTATGATGTATATATATTGAAGATGTTTTCCATGAGAATAACAGTTTTGTCTTGATTGGTCTTCGATTTTTGTAGTAATCTTACGCTTTCTTCAACGGATATTATTCCATCTGCAAGTGATTTTTTAATGACAACATTTGGTGATATGAAATGAAGCATTACTTTAGAGTTTGGTTGTTTGATGAACTCCTTTTCGAATTTCATAAATGCATCATTAAATTCTTTCATGAATGTTTGATCTTTTTTCGTTAATAAATACTTTTTCATTTCTAAAGGTTCTAAACCACTCGTTATCTTTCTGTCAACATTCTTGCGTGAACGGATGGCCAAATCTTTTAATTCAGAATGATTTAAAGGGGTTATTTTAACTGGTTTTTTTGTATTGATAGGTTTAATGTATTTCAACATGGGTTCAATTTCAATTAGTTTTTTTTTATCGTCAATATGTTTATTTTTTGATTCTTTCAAAACTATTTTGAATTCTTCAGTGAGCATTGGTTTGAAATGAATGCTGTTCAAATTTGATTTATCGACATCAATTGGTGTATTCGAATGGTTGTCTATTAAAGACGATAATATTTTATCATTTGCTCTAATCAGTTTAATCATCAACTTAATCATTGATGGATGTTCCGAACTGTTCATAAATTGCTGTTTTCTTTTTCCATCCGACCATGGTTTGTAAACTCGAGTTAAAATATCCGAAAAATGTTGAGTGACACTTTCAAGATCCCACATCCAACTTTGATTTCTACCATGGAATGCAGTTTGTGTGTTTGATACGTGACATAAACGAAGGTAAACCAAAATACATATAAATCCAACACAAACATACATATCTATTTTCTTCATCATTTCAGAGTCTTTCATATTACGATTCGCATCTGGGTTGTTTCGTCTTTTCAATAATATATATGCATTTCTTATTATATGAGTTTGTTGATTGATATGGTGGATTATGTGGGAATTCGATTTTACATTCAAAAGTTTAAAAAACAAATGAACGTCAGTTACAGCTTCTGAACTCGTTTCCTGAGGGAGACGGGCATGTTGACCTATGGAGTCTATCGTCATTTCATCTTGAAACGGTGATACTTCACCACCTAGAGATGTTCTGTGTAAAATGTAATTCATTTTATTACAAACACTTTGACGATCGTGTATTAAAGTTTCGAAAATTTTTATCTTTTTGTGTAGCAATTCAAGGTCTGATCGAATAATTTCAAAATTTATTTGCAATGATTTCATTCGGTAAACACGAGAGTTGTACATTTTGGTTGCCAACGATTCAAACATTGGCTTCATAGTTTCTTTGTATTGAACCAAGTCATCGTACGTGGTGAATTCACGACGAATGTCGTTCTTATTTGAAAATTTCAAGTGGTTTTCAATGACGTTTGCTTGTTCTTTGAGCATGTCAATCACTGTATCATATTTTCTGTCGAATTCAATCACCTGATCATCAATGAAATTTTCTTCAAAGGTCTTTTGTTGTTCATTCACAATCAACTGAATAATTTTATTTAGGTCGTCGTGCGTTGTGAATGTTCTCTTTCTCTTTGGTATATTGTCAGCATAAATTGCATTCATTTGATTGTTTGCTTTTCTCTTTTTTTCCATTCGTTTCATCAAAATACTGAAATCAGATCTGTTTAGTTCAAAAACCGAAGTTTCAAAGTTTGTTAAGAACTTGTTGATGTCATTGAATGTTGATGGAATGTTTGGTTTCATTGAAACCATGTATTCATGTATATTCATCGATACAAAATTGTAAATATATTCTGTGGAATAGAGTTTGCTGTGAAATGATATATTACTTGTGAAAAGTTTTTTTTTGTTGTATCTAAATTGAGTTGAATTCGCTGGAAATAAATAAAAAGATGTGCTGGTAAAATTTCCAGATTTGATTTGTTTCATGGGATATATAATCTCTTTATTTTGAAACAAAACAGTGATTGTTTCATTGTTTCGTTTGGTTAACATCCCTTTTTCTGAACCGTACTGAATTGAATCGATTCCATCTGTTGAGTTGAAAAACTCAATATCACATTCCGAAGGAATCGAAATATTGTCTAAATCTTGAAAATATTTGTCGATGTCGAATATATTCGGGTTTTCGTTAACAGTTCCGTTTTGTACAAATAAACCACAAGTTGGAAATCGATCATCATTCAAAACGTTCACAAACTCAAAATGATGAGGAACATAAATATCGGTATTTCCTTCTGGTAGATACTGACGTAATTCTAAACTCTGCGCACATTCATCGCCTTCCATAGTTTGCTCTAAATGAAAATCTTTCATAAAGTTGTAGTTTGTGTATTGGTCAATCTGTTCTTGAAGAGATAGGGTTTCAGAATAAGGCAAATTGTATTCTTCTGAAATGTTACGCAAGTCATCGATACTCAAATCTCCGCGTGGATACGGAAGTTCATCAAGAAATTTTGTAATGAATTTCTTTTTGTTATGAACGTCCAATGTTTTATCATATTGAACATCGATATTATTATCAGCTATCACTTTATTGATGTCTTTCACTTCCATCTTCATATAAAGGGCCTTCTTGTAAATTCTGGTGAAATCAACATTTGTAAGGATTCGACAAATATCTTCTTTTTTGGTTTTTTTATTTATTTCAATTGAATGATCTAAAATCAATTTGTTCATCTTATCAAAATTTTCACCATCATTGATAAATGTTTTATCATTACAAATATCAAAACATTCGTAAAATGAAGATGGGATTGTTGATCTAATCGCAGATACGTCTGATTCAATTAAATGAGAGTTTTTGTCAGCGATTGTTGTTTTGTATACAGATTTTGAATCAAATCGCTGACCTTCAGCTGAACACTTTTTAGAAACGTCTATCATAGGATAAATATAACTTTGGACAAATCGGTTATTTAAGTTCGCTGTAGATTCTTGAAGTAAGAGTTCTACAAAAGGTTCATGATTTATTTCTCCTTTTACTAAATCATTCAATTGCGTAGTAAAATAATCGGCATCTAAAATATTATTTTTTTTCTGGTATGTTATTGAAATATCATCGACAAAGTCTGTATGCACAATATCTGATGTATTTACGAGAATACCAGCATCAGAAGAATCCGACGGTTTATCCGAAGAACTATCATTGCTATTATTTGGTTTGGATTCTGAATCTGATTCTGATTCTGAATCTGATTCTGATTCCAAATTTTTAGAATCAGTCATCAATTCATTATTTTCAATCAATGCTTTAATTTCTGGACCATTCGTATCAAATTGTTTCAATTCATTAATTTCAACAGGGAAGTAAAAACCATCTTTTTTCAAAAAGATGATGATAGAAGATACATTCTGCAAGTTTTCAAAAAAAACTATTTTATCATCTTCGATGATAATCAGTTGATATTTTTTTTGAAGAAACTCAGATATTATGCGATGAAACGTTGCGAGTGATAAATCTTTTGATGCTTTTAACTCTGAAAGAATAGAATCGTATTGTGAATCAAGAGTTTCAGATATTTGTCGAATCAATGATTTACGATATTTGTTCATGTATAGTTTTTTATCAACATCGTTGAATCGACTAAATTTGTTCAGTGTTAAAAAAAGAAAACAATAAAGAAAATTGTTGTTCTCAAAATGGCTCGGATAGTAATCATGATATGTGAATGTTAATTCATTATTATCGTTGTCATATAATGTTTTAAAATCTTCGTATTGAATCATGATTACAATGTATTTATGTTACTTGAGAAAGTAATCCATTCATTTTGGAATTTGTTGATTTCAAACAATGTTGTGTCTAGCATATTGATATAACATTGTCTGGCATCATCAATCGTCATTATAGTATCTCCCTTGAATTTGAAAAGGAGAATGGTGTCGAGTGGATGGGGAATGTTGTATCCCACATACGTAAGTTTATGTTCGCTCCAATATTCTGTGAACGGATTGTCTACACCATCAGCACGTATAGCATTGTTATAAGTGATCGATTGAACCAAATTCCCGATTGTATGCGTTGATGTAGGAATGATTATTGTCATTAACGAATCGTTATTAATAATTTCTAATTGTGTGTTTTTTGCAATTTCGATGTGTTTGATCAGACTACTTTTCAACGTGTCAATAGACTTTGTAAATATGTCTTTTGGTTCCATCGCGCACTCGGAATCAATAGAAATTTTAAACCAATTTGGTTCAAGATATTTATTTTTTGAATAACATCTCTCTCTATCCAGTGAATCGAACTGTTTTTTGAAAGCCTTCCACTCATCGGAAGTTTCATAGTTTATTAAACCTCCATCTATTGAGGTCTTCGTGTTGTGTTGTGCTTCGAATTCCTTTTTACAGTTCTTTTTTGCCAACTCTTCATCAACAATGAACTCAATTGCAAATTTACTGATCACTCCGAATGAAACATTTTTGGAGGCTGTTCCAAATATTGCTTTTGCTTTGATGTGAAATCGAGATGACATATCTTTATTCAATTTAGTGATCAATACAAAGTCCTTTGTGTAAGGATCACAAGGAAACCATCTGCGAACAGTTAAGTTATCTAAATATGTATCACTCGAAATATGTCGTACACGAATACTTTCGGTTGTCACATCTTTACGTAATCGGGTTGTATTCGTTTCATCAATTATGAACTCGTATTCATCTGGAGTCCAATCACGAATTTCAGTTTCTGACATATGAATTGGAATTAAGCTCATCCGATGCATAATTAACTCATTATGAAGAGGAGTATCGTTTTGAATTACATTTGTACACGGTTGTTCATGGTGTTCGTGTGGATTGTAATAAAAACCAACGTTGTTTAAATCAGATAAAGCCGTTCTGCGCAAAGAGTTGATGATTGATAAGTCTACGTTTTTAACTGTTATCACGATTGTGGATTTTTCATTCGATTCGATTCCAAATGTAACGTTATGATGATTCATGTTCATATTAAGTATATGAATATATTATTATTTAAAATCAATTTTTTCCTTTAATTAAACTTTTGAACAATGAACCAACAAAATGAGCCACAGGATATTTTCTTTTTCAGTCAAAAATGCATGTTTTGCAAAGAAGCTTATGATTTGATTCAAAAAATTGGTGTGAACAAGTTTGTTTTTGTCAATGTTGATGACGACTCAAATATTCCAACTTTTATCGATAGAGTGCCAAGCATCCTCTCATCTGAAAAAAAAGTTCTGGTGGACACGGGTCTGTTTTCATATCTTAATTCCAAACTGTCTGTCGATCCTTTCATGGTAAATGAAATGTCAAAAACATCTGATGGATACTCATATCTTGATGATTCTCAACAGTTGAATCATAGCTACGAGTTTTTGAACAATCCATCGAAAATCATCACACCAACAGAAACTGATGTGAAGAAGATTTTATCTTATGAAGATATCATGCAAAATAGAGATAATGATTTAAAAGTTATTTTGAATAAATAATCAAGTTATTTAGTCATGAACACAAAAGATGGTGTTTGTGATGTATTCAACGAAAAATTAAATGAGTTTGTAACTGATTTATTAAAAATTAATCAAGACGATGACATTGCAACATTCCGAAATAGTCTTCGATTGGTGTTGCTTGTTGACAAGAAGAAACCTATTCGATTGTTCAAAACCCATGTAATGGATAAATATGAGAAGCAACTTAAAGAAAGAGATGAGGAGTTTTTTCTTGCCGAAGACTATGCGGATGTTATAGCAGTTGATGATAATTTTGATTTGACTAGCCATCTTGTGAATAAAATCAAAGCGTTTTGGAGGGACTTAAGTGTGGAGAATAAAGATATAATATGGAAATATTTTCATATCTTAGGATTGCTATGTGCCAAGTTTCAATCGTTGTAACAAATCATTCAACATTTGAAACGGTGATAAATGATGGGTTTGGAGATTATTCGAGAGAGTGATATTGAAAAGGTTTAAAGGTAATTTTTATGGAGATTATTAAAATGACAGTATGTACAAACATTACGTATATTTTTAATAAGGTATATCTAAACCTATTGAAAGACCTTAAGAAAAAAGATATATCATTTCGCAATATTGTTAAATCTCATTATAGAGTATTCGATAAGAAATCAGATGAATACATTGACGAGTTTATAATAAATATGAATAACAGCATTGAAACATGTTTATTCAGTGATTCTGACATAATAGATAATGTGGATGTTTTGAATGTAATGTTGTTTAAGGAAATCACTATCAATGATATCATCGTGAAGGCAATCAAAGATGATGACACAGATAAAAACACCTTTCGATACTATATGTTAATATTGTTGTTAATGGCTTTCTTAAAAAAAGATTCAATGGATGAAGAAAAAAAGACTATTCTTTTGAATGCTAGCATACGAATTATAGGAAGATTGGACAAGAAACAATTGTCCATTGAAGAATTCGAAAGTATGTTAGATAGCGAAGGTATCGTAGATGATGATATTAGTAAAGTGTTGCGAAAGATTTTGGAGAATCGAAGCGAGGTGTTTGAAATTACAGATTCGGATGTGCAAATCAATAATGATTTCCTTGATATAGATATGTTAAAGAACAGTAAAATTGGAAACCTCGCTAAAGAAATATCTGAAAGTATAAACATCTCCGATTTGAACTTGGGGAATATGGATGAAGGAGGATTTGATATCAACAAAATGATGGGAGGCGATAACCAGGAAGTTTTAGGAAACATCATACAATCTGTAGGATCCAAAATATCAGAAAAGATGCAAAACGGTGAGATCAATCAAAGTGAACTGATGAGTGAAGCGATTGGTATCATGGGCAAAATGAACTCTTCAGGAATGATGGGAATGGATAATGGGTTAGGTTCTGACATGATGTCACAAATGATGAATCTTATGAGTCAACAACATGGACTGGGAGGTTTCACAGCTTCGCCAGACACAAGCACAACTCCTCAAAGTACTATAGAATATAATCCGTCGACACCGGTGAAGAATAGATTGAAAAAGAAAGTTTCTTCAAAAAAATGAATATGGTTATATATAAAGAATGAAAATATGGTACGAGGATTTAACTCTTTTTTTACAGATTGAAAATTTGTTCGACTTCATTCCAGCTTCTTCAATGAACGAAATTGAAAAGCTGAATGCAATCTTCAAATTATCTATCTATGTAGGAATATTATTGTATTTGTTCACGAATAAATCGAGTTCAATGATCATTTCAGCAGTTGTTGGAATCGTTACATACGTAATTCATGATGTCATCGGACATTCTGAAGAGTTTGAAGTTAAAAAAAAGAAAAAACATAGACGGGAACAAGGATGTACAAAACCAACAAAAGATAATCCTTTCATGAATGTATTGATGAACGAATACGTTGAAAACCCGATGCGTTCAAAAGCATGTGATGTTAGTAAAGTCAATAATTACGTCGACAAGTACTTTAACGAGAATGTTGTCTCGACAAGTGATAACTTTATGTTCGATACAACAAACTCAAGAAGACAATTCGTGACCATGCCCAATACATCGATTCCTACTGACCAAGACGATTTGTTGAAATTCTTTTATCCTCTTCCTGATAAAACGTGTAAAGAAGGAAATACGAAAGAGTGCAAATATTTTTCTTGAAATTATATAAAGAGCAATGTCCTTCTTTGATCGGACAAATCGTATCGGTTCAGATGAGTGTAACATTAACACAGTGAATACTCAGAACAAATCAATCGTAGATTATATGTTGTTAAACACGTATAAAACGAATTTAAAAGATAAAGATGCGTGTGAGACAAAGGTTAAAACATTACAAGATTTTTCAACGAATAACCACATGAACATTCGCGAAGGTTATGGTGTGACAACTGGGTGTTTGGTGGATCTGGACTCAAAGATCCGAACCCAAGACTCAACATCTGACAGAACGCGCAATCAGTTAATTACAAGAACGTTCACAGCCATTCCTAATTTAGCGAGAGGAGATACTCATCCAGAAATTGAGAGCAAGCTCCAGCAAGGTGAGAACACATACAATGTTGAAGAATGTCAAGGTCATCACATTGATTCGTTTATTCCAATGATTCCTTGTCTGAAAGATTCTATTCAAAATCCTTCAAACATTATTGAATCATGGACTAGAGGTGGTGACGCAACGCGAGATACTTTAAAACAATCTGATTTTCTCAATAAAAACGGATATATGTTTGACGGTGTTGCTTGGTCTAAGAAACAATGTAGTAATTAAAATATTAGGTTATAAATAAATGAGTTCTAATCGATTATCATACGATCCTTGTTCATACAAACAATCGTTGTATCAAAGTGTGGCTCCTATTAATTACTCGCTTGACCCAATCAAATATGAACACGAAGGCAAATGTAGAGTAGATTTCGGTATTGTGGGTGGTACTAATGTATCACACATCACTGGAAACTTGGTTGACTTGGAGAACAATTTGCGTGGACAGACTTTTCCATCCACACGTTGTTCAGAATATAAGTATAAACCATCCATGAACAAGAACATTACTTCAAGTGAGTATATCAAACCTGTTCAACATCCAATCATTGACACAACACCAAAACATCTTGACACATGCAAAATGTTTGACTACGCTCAAGTTCCTACACAATCGCACATGAAGATAGATAGATGTGGATAAAAATGTTGTAAATAATAAATGAGTTTTACAAAACTACCGTACGATTCGTGTGCGTACACTAAGGATTTACAAGAATCTGAAGATGTAGGTAGATACATGTTAAATACACCAAAAAATGATTGTGGTGAAAACTGTTTTCATACTTCACCACACATCCGACTCGATAAAAAGAATATCGGAATGTGTAAAAACAAATTACAAGTGGATGTTCACTCTGAACTTCTTGGGTTAAACATGAAACTATCTGAATGTCCATCGAAAAGAACTATAGATCCAGAATATTGCGAAAACGCATTTCTGAAAGATTGTGACAATACATTCTTAGCAAGTGAAGAAACAAAAATAAGTAACCCGCCTTGTACGTTACGAGGGACAGGATGGAATCGATGGGAATGGTTATGTTCTAATCCACAAGACAAAGCATTAATTCCATTCGAAACAAATATTCAGAATAAAACTATAGTCAAGGACAATCATCGTCCTTGTTTACCGACTATAAAAGATAAAGACCCCGTATTACCTTTTGATGACAATACATGTATAACAGATAAAGAAGAAGGATTTAAAAATGAATACATCGATGAAGAAAACGTTCCTTTCATTCACTGGCGTTCTTGTTGTGAAATCAGCAAGTTGTAGTTAAACTGCTTAAAAAATCACGTAATGTGACGTTACAATTATATCGTTCTATAAATAAACCAATATTTTTTATTGGCAACCATTGGACATCCCCAATTTCGGTAGAATCTAATGGTTTTCGCGGGTAAACATCACGCATAAGTTGCAAGACATAAAATAGTTTGTTCCCTAGTAACAAAGTTCCGTATTTTTTATATTTCTGGGTACTTATCATAATACCTGTCTCTTCCAACAACTCTCTACGAGCACAATCGAAATATAATTTGTACTTCAATTCGTAAGGTTCCATGTGTCCTTTCGGTAAACCCCATTTCAATGACTCGTTTTGAAAAATCACCAACACAGATTCAAGTGTTTTGTTTAGAAGAATGATTCCACATTCCGTAATACGTCTGTGCATATCAATATATGATTTTATATTGAACTAAATACCCTTTTACGTTTTGTATCTAAATCAATTTTTTATATATTAGTAAAACATAATAATGAGTTTTTATAGTTCGTTAACAGACAGTCGTATAGGTGACTTCACTCATAACAATATGGTTCCGTTTTTCGGTGGAAGTATTAAGCAAAACACAGATGTATTTGCAAACAATTCGCGTCTGCATGCACACACAGGTGTTCGGGACATTGCCGTTGATATTGAACATAACGAAGAAAATCGATTCAATGACATCACTACAACACGATTTACACCTGTGGATATGGGATATCAAGAGCAATTCAACAGGATAGAACAGCCAAAAATAATGAACAACGTGTTACCAGCCGAACAAATACGTGTTGGACAAGGCAGTAAAACCACAGACCCTTCAAAACCGTCTGGTGGGTTCCATCATGATGCATTTCGTGATGAAATTCAACTCTACAATACTGTTGACGAATTACGAGTTGCAAATAAACCTCAGATAACCTATGAAGGAAGAGTCATCGACGGTGTAAAGGAAAAGAAAAACGGTAAGATTGGAAAAATGGAAAAAAATAGAGTCGACACTTATTATGAAAAAACAGATAAAGACCTTTTTAAAACAACTGGTGCCTACACAAAACCAAAACAACATCCTGTTGTTGAAGTTAAAGATACAACCCGAACTTGCACATCTACAGAATATCAAGGAATTCCTTATCAAAATCGAGGTGAAACAAAATTTGCACCAGTACGTGAACCGTTTAAGAAAATACTAAATACGTTTGGTAATCGAAATGGAAAAACTAACGTGAAACATAATAAAAATGATGATTATGGTAAAACAAACATATTAGTTTACAATAACGAACGTGACATCACATCCACCAAAACATATGAAGGTAATTTAACATCTTACGTGAAATCGATGATTGCACCTCTAACAGACTCTCTCAAACGAACAAACAAAGAACATTTTGTAAAGAACGGACGAGAATTCGGTTCAATGCAAACAACTCATCCTAAAAAACAAACCATACATGATCCAAATGATGTTGCAAAAACCACTCTGAAAGAGACTGCAATTCATGACACACGCACAGGAAATTTCAAAGGAAATGAAAAAATTACAGTATACGATCCAAACGATGTAGCAAGAACGACCATAAAAGAGACTATGATCCATGATTCACACACAGGAAACATTCGTCCCTTTAGAAAAAAAACCATTGTATATGATCCCAAAGAAATTGCCAAACGCACTGTTCGCGAAACACTTCGTTCAGAAAATACAACAATGAATCTTAAAGGGCATCACAAACAAACCATATACGACCCTAATGATATTGCACGTACAACAATTAAAGAGACTACTATTGATAACGATGATATAGGATACGTGTCTGGTATAGCGCGGGGAGATGGTCATCTTACGAATCAACACGATGCGAAAATAACAAACAAACAAATAACGTCTGATAATGAATATATTGGAAATGCGGATCAAGCAAACGAAGATGGATACAAAAATGCAAACTTTAATGCGAAGATAACAAACAAACAAATTACATCAGACAACGATTATTATGGAAGTCTTTCGGGTATGGATGAAATGAAATCGTACGACGATATATACAATGCAATCATAAATAACACTAAACAAAACACTCTTATCAAACCAGAACCAACACAGACTGGGTTGAAAAGAACAAGTGGTACAGAGAACGTAGTATTGACACAAATGAAGGATCCTAGTAACATAAACTTCAATTTTGTTTCCAAGGTGTATCAAGAACCACCTACTAAAACAAACATGGTTGTTACCCAAGACAAAGAACAATATTTAGAAAACAATCGTCTTGATCCAGTTATTATGGAGAGTACAATAAAAAATCCGTATTCCCAATCTATATTGAATGCAATTTGAGAAGGTCGTTTTTTTATCACGATTAAAAATTTTTTGATTAAATAAATGGACGAATATTCAAGTGAACTCATTTCACGTTGTAAACCAATTTTTTTTCAAGGATTCAAGGCGATTTATGATACAACGGTTTCAAAATCGAAAAACAAGAAATACATTTTGCGAGAGTTTCAAGAGGCCTTAGAATCCATTCCGAATTGGAATTCCAAAATTATTGAAAATGAATATGAAAGATTTAAAATAACAACACGGTGTAATTGGATTGATGATTTGATAGAGGCCGCTTTTTTATCTCTTGCAAAACGGATGGTGAAACATCGTGAGAACTCTAAAATTGATTTAGTAATTCCACACAGTCCAGAATTCATTCATAAATGTTACATCAACATTGCTAGGGAATTTTGGAAAAAACCTAAACTGTTTTTTCAAAAGGTTTCTAGAGATGAATTGAAGGAAAACATGCTCGAAATCCATGAAATTATATCCGCCATGATTTTGGAAACGCTTCGTCTAGAACTTCCTTATAAAGATATGTTGAAAAACTTTCTGGATAAACCTACGACAACGGATACCACTCGTGAAGATATGACTTCAAGATCGTTGAACGACACAGTACTTGAAATAAATCAACCAAATGAATGTAACAATCAAAATGAAATTGTCGAAACTATGAATTCAAACAAAACCAATGAATGTGGAGAAACGAACGACAACCTTGAATTATCGTCAAACGACAATTCGCAAAGTTTGTGTGAGGTAGATAACTCAAGTGATGACCATGTCCACACAAATATCTATAAACACACCCAAGAGGTGCTCGCAGAGACTCAAGAAGACCCAACAGCCGTTGACACCCAAGAGGTGCTCGCAGAGACTCAAGAAGACCCAACAGCCGTTGACACCCAAGAGGTGCTCTCAGAGACTCATGAAGACGCAACAGCCGTTGACACCCAAGAGGTGCTCTCAGAGACTCAGGAAGACCCAACAGCCGTTGACACCCAAGAGGTGCTCGCAGAGACTCAGGAAGACCCAACAGC